>ENA-ORRL01000129-ORRL01000129.1-human-gut-metagenome-genome-assembly--contig:-NODE-129-length-95911-cov-31.590792_pt1 | contig 95911 bp, 95 predicted proteins | sample MGYA00242175_ERZ509134 | MGnify/ENA primary metagenome ERZ509134 (study PRJEB26280, sample SAMEA2338660) | human gut metagenome | biome: human gut; feature: human-associated habitat; material: faeces... | reverse complement strand
ATAGTTCTTGCAGTTTTACTTGATATGGTTATTCCATTTCATTTTGGATAAACAACTTCCAGTTTGCCAGTATCTTAGACAGAATATGAACAACGAAAAACATCGTAGCAATACGGTGTTTTTTTGTTACCTAAAACCAACAAATTCATACATAACCACAGGTTAGTACAAATACCTTGTGTGATTTTTTGAAAGGCTTAGAACGGGGATTTTCTCCGATTTTCGCCCCTAAAAGATACACAAAAAGGTTTCAAGTATCTTTCCTGTGGTTTTTTTATTTTCAAACGGAAAGGTGGATTGATATGCCAAGAATGAGCAAGAAACGGAAACAAGAATGGGCATTGTTTCTGAATGACCGTAATCGCATTACCTACAACGAACTTTGCAGAAAATGCAGGAATGACTGTAAGCAGAGTTTCCGCTGTATCGTGGTGCTTTGCCCGAAATATTTATCGAAAAGGAGAACAAATAAAAATGATTGAAAATGAAATGACTGTCAGCGTACCTCTTGAAGTTGTCAAGGCAAGCGAAATCGAGCCGAAAGAAGTGAAATGGCTGTGGTATCCGTATATTCCGGTTGGCAAGGTTACGCTGTTGCAGGGCGATCCCGGCGATGGAAAAAGCAAGCTAATGCTTTCCATTGCCGCCCTGCTCTCAAAGGGCGAACCTCTGCCCTTTACCGAAACGGAAGAAAACGAGCCTATGACTATCATCTATCAGACAACGGAAGATGACGCCGATGATACGGTAGTCCCTCGCTTCAATTCGGCTGGTGGGAACGGAGAAAACCTCATCTTCATCAAGGAAGATGAAAAATCTTTGTCCTTTGGGGATAACCGTATTCGTGAAGCGATTGAGATGTACCACGCAAAACTTTTAATTCTTGACCCGATGAGTTCCTATATCGGAGAAAGTTGTTCGATGAACAATGCCAACGAAACACGAGCCGAGTTTAATCATCTGATAGCGGTTGCGAAAGATACAGGCTGTGCGATTGTGATTATCGCTCATATGAACAAGATGAGAGATACCAATCCCCTTTACCGTACTAACGGTTCGATTGTCATTGCGGGTGCTGCAAGAAGTATTCTTGCAATCACACGCACACCGAACAAGGAAGTACCTGCGGAAAGATATTTGGTGCAGGTAAAATCCAACCTTGCCCCGACAGGCTCTGCCATTCTGTTTGAAGTATCTGAGAAAGGTGTGGACTTTATTTCCGAAATGGAAATGACAGCGGAAGAAGCGTTCCAATCCCTCGCCCCGAAAATCGGCAGACCCAACGATAAGGAAGTCAAGGCGAAAGCATTTCTGATTGAAATGCTGAAAGACAGAGAAATGCTTTCTTCGGATTGTGAAGAAAAACTTGAAGCCGCAGGGTTCAGGAAATCGACCATTAAAAAGGCAAAGAAGAACGCAGGAGTTATCTCCCGAAAGAAAGGTTTTCTGTGGTACTGGTCTTTGCCGATGGGCGATATACCGAGAGAATAAATGCAGGCTGTCTGCTGATGGGACAGTCTGTTTTTATGATTGAGGTATCAAAGGAGGTCAAGGGGGAACACCCTTGCCCACGACATCTTTGCAGACGAAGTCTGAAAGTGTCATAGTGGGTTACACACATTCAAAGAATGTTGTGTAATGGCTTCGCCCTGCCGAGAAAGGAGAGCAAAAATGGCGAAAAACAACAAGGCGGATATGAGTTGTGCAAGGGTTAAAAAGTACACCGCTTCTGATGTGAGCAAGGCAGAAAGGCACAACGAACGCAAGAATGAAACCTATGAAAATATGAATGTGATTGAGGAACGCATACCCTATAATGTGCATTTCAAAAAGCCTTTTGCCCCGACCTATATGGAACAATTAAAGCAGATGGAAACTGACGGTATGGTGTCGCTTCGAGGGCTGAGGAAAGACGCAACGCTGTTCAATGAGATTGTGATTGATGTGAACACAATGTACTTCGAGCGTAACGGCGGCTACGAATATGCAAAGCAGTTTTACGAAGAAGCATTCCATTTTATCGAGGAAAAATTCGGTGCTGATAATGTCATATCGGCTGTTATGCACGCTGATGAAATCAATGTAGCGGCAACCGAGGAACTTGGAAAAGAGGTTTACCACTATCATCTTCACGCTATGGTTTTGCCTGTGGTGGAGAAAGAAATCCTATGGAGCAAGCGTTGCAAAGATGAAAAACTGCGAGGAACGGTTAAGGAAGTTGTTCATCAAATCAGCCATTCAAAGAAATGGAAATCGGATATTCCGCTGACCGACGAAAAAGGCAATCCGCTTCTCAGAAAGAACGGAAAACCGATGTTCCGAGCTTCATACAGTATTCTGCAAGATGAATTGTTTAACCATATGACGGAGCAAGGCTTCAAAGGCTTTCAGCGTGGCGAATACGGAAGTACAGCAGAACACCTGACTTCCCTGCAATATCAAATCAAGCAGGACAAGGAACGCTTGGAGAAGTTGCAGAAGCGCATTCAGCGTGAACAGATAAAATATGAGCCTGCCCGTAATGTTTCTAAAACCTATAACGAGATTGACCGTATGGGGCAGAAAACAATCACAGGTAAAATGGCAATCTCCAAAGAGGATTATTCTGAGCTTACTGCCCTTGCCAAGGAGGGCATTACAAGTCGTGCGGAAATTAGCGAATTAGAACAGAGTGCCAACTATTACCGACAGAAATATTTTGACTGTGCAAACGCACTCGAAAGAATGAAAACTAAATACAACGAACTGAAAGAAAAGTGCAGACCTTTTCTTCAAGCGTTGGAGCATTTCCCCGAAGTTGCTAAACTTTTTACCGAAAAAGTGAAGCAACTTTTTTCTTTTAAGGAAGCACAGGAACGAGCCGAAAAAGAAGCAAGGGAAAAAGAACGACAGGAGCGTATCAAGGCTCGAAGAAACAAGCGTGGTATGGAAAGATAACCATTTCCATTATACTCACGACTTAATGACTTCTTGATATATTGAAAATCTGCGGTTACTGGGTGCTCTAATGTGAATGCCCAGCAATCAAATTTTATGAAAGAGAGGAACTGACTATATGAAAGAACAGAAATATTCTTATTCACAGCGAATTGGAAAGACAACATTCATCGTAAATGTAAAGCAGTCCGAAAGTGCCAAAAAGCCTTTGAATACGGTGTTTCAGGACATCTGCAAGCACGAGGTTTTGGGCGGCTTTTTTACGGACAAATCGTTTAATTTAGAAAATCCACAAAAAGTATCTTGACAAACTCGACCCCGAGGGCACGGGCTACCGCGCCAAAACAAGGTTTGCGAAGTTCTATAATCTACCGGAGCTCATGGCAATGTTCAAGGAGACCGCAGATATTCAAACGGCGGATATGCTCAAGCTCCCCGTTCCGGAGGCCCATTACCACAGCGTTGTCTTGAAGCCATCGGAAACGCAAAAGGAAATGGTGGCCTCTCTTTCAGAACGAGCCGAGCGTGTCCGCAATAAGATGGTGGATTCCAGCGTGGATAACATGCTCCTCATCACCAATGACGGCAGAAAGCTCGCCTTGGATCAGCGGCTCATGAACGATATGCTCCCCGACAGCGAGACAAGCAAGGTGGGCGCGTGTGCGGAGAATGTTTTTGATATTTGGCAGCGCACCGCCGATCGGAAATCGACACAGATGGTATTCTGCGACCTGTCTACGCCCCACGGCGACGGCAAGTTCAATGTGTACGATGATCTCCGAAACAAGCTAATTGCCAAGGGCATTCCGGCAGAGGAAATCGCCTATATCCACGCGGCGAATTCAGAGGCGCAAAAGAAAGAGCTGTTTGGCAAGGTGCGCTCCGGTCAGGTGCGGGTGCTCATCGGTTCCACGCAGAAAATGGGAGCCGGCACTAATGTGCAGACGAAGCTTGCGGCACTTCATCATTTGGATTGCCCGTGGCGACCGTCTGACCTGCAGCAGCGGGAAGGACGAATCATCCGCCAGGGCAACGAAAACAAGGAGGTCGATATTTACACCTATGTGACCGAGAACACCTTCGACAGTTACCTGTACCAGCTGGTGGAATCCAAGCAGAAGTTCATTGGGCAGATCATGACCAGCAAATCCCCAGTGCGCTCTGCGGAGGACATTGACGAAACCGCCCTGAGCTATGCGGAAATCAAGGCGCTGTGCGCCGGCAATCCCCACATCAAGGAGAAGATGGATCTGGACATTGATGTGTCCCGTCTGAAGCTGCTCAAGGCCAACCATCTGAGCCAACGCTATTCGCTGGAGGATCAAATCCTGAAGGAGTTCCCCCAGAGAATTCGGTCGTTGGAACAGCGCATTGAGGGCTATCAGGCGGATATTGACCAGCGCAAAAGAAATACCGAGCCCAACGAGGACGGCTTCTCTCCGATGATTATGCCGGGTGGCACGGTAAGGGAAAAGAAGGCCGCCGGCGATGCCATCCTCGGCCTTTGCAAGTCCATGACAAGCCCCGATCCGATTCCCATCGGCCAGTACAGAGGCTTCGATATGGAACTGTCCTTCGACACCTTCAGCCGGGAATATAAGATCACACTGATTCATCAGCTGCGGCATACGGTAACGCTGGGAACGGACATCTTCGGCAACATTCAGCGACTGGACAACACCCTCGGCGCTTTTGAGGAACGGATGGCGGCGTGTGCCGAGCAGCTGGAGAATACACGGGTTCAGCTTGAAAACGCAAAGGCTGAGGTACAGAAGCCATTCCCCCAGGAGGAAGAGCTTTCGATGAAAACGGCTCGTCTGAACGAGCTGAACGCCCTGCTAAACTTGGACAAGTCGGAAAATGAGATCGTAGACGGTGAGCGGAGCGAAGAGGAGCTGAGCCGTTCCAGCAATGACAGGGAACGATGAAATCATTCGCACATTTGCAGCACGGCACTTCCGCCACTACAATGAAGACAGATCAAAGGACGGAGGTGCCTGATATGTTCAGACGCAAAAAGGATAAGCGAATTGTTGAGTTAAATCCGGAAGAACTCCGGCTCGCTAAATATGCGCTCCTTGGGTTCCGAAACAAGCTGGTCGCGCAGGGCAAACCGACGGAAGATATCAATGCGCTGTTGCTGAAAATCATGAAATAACCAATGATAGCCGCAGGGAGTAAAAACCTTGCGGCTATCATAAACTAAGGAGGTCGACAATCTAAAAATGTGCGTAAGGCAGCTTGAATTCGCCTATGAAATGTGCAGCGCGGATTGACAATCGCTCATGTTTTGTGTATAATGAAGCAAAAACCTCAAGCCGGAGAGTGATGCAGATGTATTTGAGAAGAAAAGTTGATGCTTTCTTAGAGGAATGGAAGGCAGATAAAAACAGAAAGCCCCTTATTGTCAAGGGGAGCCGTCAAATAGGCAAAACGGAATCGATCTTGCATTTTGCTGCCGATCATTACGAAAATGTGATCGAGATCAATTTTGTCCGTGACGAGAAATACAAGGGAATCATCGCGGACGGATATGAAGCCGCTGACATTATCAAGAACATTTCACTCATTGACCCGACAAAGAAGTTTGTGCCCGAAAAGACGCTGATCTTCTTCGACGAGATTACGGAGTTTCCGGAAATTGCAACATCGCTCAAGTTCTTCTGCATAGATGGGCGGTTTGATGTGATTTGCAGTGGGTCAATGCTGGGAGTCAATTACAAGAAGATCGAAAGCAACAGCGTAGGGTATAAAAAAGACTATGAGATGTTTTCGATGGATTTCGAGGAGTTCTTGTGGGCAAAGGGCTATGGAGATGACACGGTAGAAAACCTGCTTTCCCATATGAAGGAATTCAATCCTTTTAGCGAGTTGGAGATGAATGTCTTCCATTCGCTGTTTCTGGATTACAATATCCTTGGCGGAATGCCTGCTGTCGTCGCGGAGTATATCGAGCGAAACACCTTTGAGGGATCGCTTGATACGCAGAAACAGCTCATAGCGGACTATAAAGAAGATATTCGCAAATATGCTACCGGAATCGATCAAACAAGAATTATCAATGTGTTCAACCGGGTTGCGCCGCAGCTTGCAAGGGAAAACAAAAAATTCCAGATTTCCAAGGTGGCATCCGGCGCAAGATTCCGGGATTATCGAGGATGCGCGGAGTGGCTTTCGGATGCAGGTATGGTCAATATCTGTTACTGCATGGAGTTTCCGGAACTGCCATTGGGAGGTAATTACGAGCCCGACACATTCAAGCTGTATTTTGCGGATACGGGTCTTTTGGTATCCATGCTGGATGATGAATCGCAGGAGGATTTAAGAGCCAATAAGAACCTGGGTGTTTATAAGGGAGCCCTCTATGAGAACATGGTAGGAGAAGCGCTCATCAAGCAAGGATATAAGCTGTTCTATTACAAAAAAGAGGATTCCACTCTGGAAGCCGATTTCTTCATTCGTTCAACCGCATCCTTGATTCCTGTTGAAGTAAAGGCGAAAAGTGGGCGGGCAAAATCAATGAAAACATTGATTACCTCTGATCACTACCCGGATATCAGATATGGGATTAAATTCTCAAAGAACAATATCGGGCATGAGGACAGGATATACACATTCCCGTACTTCTGCACATTTCTGCTGAAAAGATTTATGGCTGGTTTTCACGCTGAAGAAGAAGCGGAATAACAAAGACAGCACGGGGAACATACAGCAGAAAAAATCTGGCAAAAGTTCCCTGCAAAACGGAATACAACCCGATTCGACCGTTCATTGAAAAAGTGGACGGTCTTTCTTTTTGTCAAAGTTCAATTCCGTTGAGAACTTGGCTAATAATAAGTCCAACTTATCAATTGAATGCTACATAGCCGCCGGTGATTCCCTCATCGGCGGCTAAATCTTTATGAAGGAGGAAGCAAAATGACAAACGAAGAACTGAACACCGCTTTATATAAGAAGGTGTTCGCAGAACAGGAGAAATATCGGGAGTGGCTGCTTTCCCAGCCGCCCAATGAAATCCTGAACCACTGCTACGAGTACACGGTACGGGAGGACATCGTGCTGGCACTGGAGGAATACGACCTATCCGATAAGCAGTGCAAGGCGCTCCTGAAGTCGCCCTGTCCGCTTGCGGATGTGTTCAAGGACTTTGAAAAGCGGGAGACCGACCACATGGACAACATCCGCGATACCATCGAGTGCCGTGCCAATACGGTCATCCGGGCCGATTTTCTGAGAGACCGGCGTGAAGCGAGGTGATGCCCTATGCGCTATATTGCTGCGGAGGATATTGCCAGGGCAAAGGAAATGGACCTTTTGACTTACCTCCGCAATTATGAACCTCAAGAGCTCGTCCATGTATCCGGAAACACCTATTGCACCAGAGAGCACGACTCCCTGCGAATCAGCAACGGCAAGTGGTGCTGGTTCTCTCAGGGAATCGGCGGCAGATCGGCGCTGGACTATCTTATCAAGGTGAAGGGCATTCCTTTTACACAGGCAGCAGAACTCATTCTCGGACGGGAGGCGGAAAAGCCTCCCGTTTTCTATCGCCAGAAGGAGCGAAGAAGCACGGAGCTGCTGATGCCGGAGCTGTCCGAAACAACGGACCGCGTGGAGAAATACCTGCAAGGCCGAGGAATTCACCCGGTTATTATCCGTTATTGCCTGGATAACAAGTTGCTCTTTGAGTCTGCAGATTACCAAAATGCGATGTTCGTAGGGTACGACAAGGACGGCAAAGCGAGATATGGCGCTCTGCGCAGCACTGTCAGCAGCTACAAAGGCGAACTGACCGGCAGCGATAAGCACTTCTCTTTTTCCTTAGAGGGAAAACAGAATCCGGAGCGCATCCATGTGTTTGAATCCGCCATTGACCTGCTGAGCTTCGCAACCTTGGCGTTGCTTGCCGGGCGCGACTGGAAAAGTGAAACCTATTTGTCTTTAGCCGGTGTGTTTCAGACTAAACGAGAGAATGTTGTGCCGGTGGCCTTGAGTAGATTTCTTGACGAGCACCCATCCGTCCGCAAAATCCATCTGCATCTGGACAACGACGCCGCCGGTCGAGGCGCTGTGAAAGGAATTGTTGGCGGGCTGCAGGGAAAATATCAGGTCTATGACGAGCCGCCCTCCCGTGGGAAAGATGTAAATGACGAGCTGAAAATCCGTGTAGGACTTATGAGAGAAAGAAAGGAGCGGGAACGCACATGAACATTGCAATTTATCAGATCAACCCGGACCGGGACGAGAACAATGTGGCCTTCTTGAACTATGAAAATCTGGAGCGCTTTCAGGGCTCTGCTGCGCTTCGCAGCGAGATCTACGACAAGGTGTTTGAGGGCGAGGTGGACTGCGGCACCTTGGAGGAGGTGTACCAGATGTTCAACCTTGACCATCCGGAGGGGTACCGGGGCAGGTCCCTTTCCGTTTCGGATGTGGTTGAGGTCGTAGGTGAGGAAAAATCCACCTTCCATTTCTGCGACAGTATCGGCTTTCGGGAAGTGGATTTTGACCCGGATATGACCGAGCTCCTGAAAGAGAAGAAAATCAAAGTGGTGCTCTGTGAACCGGGCAAGGTTGCCAGAGTTGCAGAGATCGGGACGGAGCTTTCCGATTTGCAGAGGGTGGTCGGCGGGCTGATCGAGCCCTATTATCCCTTTGAGGAGCAGGTCTGCATCGTCTGCAATGACGAGGGCAAGTACAACGGCATGCGGCCCTGTCGAGCCATCTACGGAGAAAACAGGGAGATGATGGATATTATCTTTGGCCCGTTTTTCATCTGCGATTGCAGCACGCCGTACTTTGGCTCCCTCAACAAGGAGCAGCTGGAACGTTACACGAAGCAGTTCCAGAATCCGGAGCGCTTCTTTCGGGTCGGCGGGGAAATCAAGGCCATTCCCTATAAGCCCGAAAAGGACCACGAGCGCTGATGGAGGTGATGACATGAAGATGATCGACGATGTAATCATAATCGGAATCGACAGCGGCTACGGCAATATCAAAACCGCAAACTGCTGCTTCCCGGCAAGCGTTTCCGCCTATGACAAGGAGCCGGTGTTCAAGGAGAATTTGCTTGTCTTTGAAAGTAAGTTCTACCTGATCGGTGAAGGGCACAAGGAGTTCCTTGCGGATAAGACGCGGGATTTGGACTACTATGTGCTGGCGCTTGCAGCCATCGCGCGGGAACTGAATATCCGAAAAATGACCTGCGGCAAAATCAGAATTGCGGCAGGTCTTCCTCTTACTTGGGTCAGCGGTCAGCGGGACGAGTTCAGGGACTATCTGATGCAGAACAAAGCCGTGGACTTCTCGTTCCGAAATGTTTCCTACCATGTGGAGATCGTGGGCGTGGATGTGTTCCCGCAGGGCTTTGCGGCGGTGGCAGACCGACTCTCTGACTTTCGGGGCGTAAACATGATCTGCGATATTGGAAACGGCACCATGAATATCATGTTCATCAATGACAAAAAGCCGGTTTCCGGGAATATGTTTACGGAAAAATACGGTACGCACCAGTGCCTGCTGGCTGTGCGGGAGAATGTCATGCGTGCGCATCACACCACCGTGGATGAGGCGATTATCAACCGGGTGTTTCGGTTCGGTACGGCAGACATCAAGGAGGATTATCTGAAAACCATTACTGACACGGCTACCGATTATGTGGAGGGCATTTTTCAGAGACTTCGTGAGCACGAGTACAATCCGGAGCTGATGAGGCTGTATGTTCTCGGCGGCGGCAGCTGCCTGATCCGCAACTTCGGCGTGTACGATGCGTCCCGTGTGACCATCAACGATGACATCTGCGCCACGGCGAAGGGGTATGAATATCTCGCGTATGTGACCCTTTTGAAAAACGGGGGTACCGTATGAGCTCTAAGCGACTCTCCTTGAGGTTTAATCTCAACAATCCGGGCGATCTGGCGGCATGGGAATACCTTCATCGACTCGATGGTGACTCAATCAACAAGGAGATTATTTCGATGATTAACGCCTCAAAGCAGAATAACGACCTTCGGGAGCTTTTGAGACAAACCATTACTGTGGCAATGCAGGGAATGGCTCTTCAGCCGGTAGAGAAGAAGGCAGAAATCAGCGAAAGTGATTTGGCTGCGCTTGATTTTATCAATAGCCTGTGATGGCATCAATTTTGATGCCGCTTTTTTCTGCCCGAAAGATGGAGTGGCATCATTTTTGATGCCACATTTCAAAAGAATTGGAGGTGAAAACGATATGGAAAAGGAAAAGCGCGCATTGTCCTGGCGGGAGTTCGTGGAGTCCGGCTTTGACGGTCGTGAATATCAGTTCCCCGATTTCGAGGGTACTTTTGCAGCAACGATCGCCTGTAAACGCTGGAACAAGAGCAAAAATCTCTTGGTTTATCTTGATCTCGACGATGGGAGAAAGATTATCACAGCCACCTGGAACAAGGATAACTTCTTTGGACTGGCAGATATGCCGGCGGGAACAAGGGTAAGCGCGAGATTTAAGACTGCCGTTTCAACGGGGAAAACCTATTTGAACTACGCAGAGCAAGAATGATCTGGGGTTCGTGGCATTGTCTTAGCAAGCAACGAATCTGTCCGTACAGATTCCGCTTGTCTGGGGCAATGCCCCTGAAACCCCAACAGAAAGGATGAGTGTTTTTGAGAAAAAGAAATTGCAGAGTGGAGGTTTGCTTCACCAAGGACGAGCTGACCGTGCTTTCCAAAAAAGCAAAGAAAGCAGGGCTGTCCATCGGCGGCTTTGTTCGCCACAGTGTAGCTGACAAGGAAATCAAGGAAGCGCCGCCTGCGGATATTCCCTTGCTGCTTCGGGCCATGCGGCAGGCGGGGTACAATCTGGATCAGACCTTGAAGAGATTCAACACCACCAATGTGCCGGATATGCCGCAGTTTCGAAAGGGATTGGAGGAAATCAGAGCCGCCACGAAAATGGTGTCTGATGCGTACACCTCCGATTATCAGTAATGGCGGTTACATCAATCTGGCCCATAAAAGGGCGAGTGGATAAGGTCATCAATTACGCCCGCAATCCAGAGAAAACGCATGACAAGGAAAGACTCTCGGAGCTTCATGAAATCGAAGGTGTGGTGGAATATGCTGCCGACGAGATGAAAACCGAGAAAAGAGCCTATGTCACCTGCCTCCATCTCCACAGCGAGGAAACGGCGGCGCAGGAGTTCATGGAGACAAAGCGGCTGATGCATAATGAGGCCGGCAGGTCCTGCTATCACGGTTATCAATCATTTAAGGCAGATGAAGTGGACGCAGATACGGCACACAGCATTGGTGTCGCCCTTGCCAGAGAGTTATGGGGCGACCGCTTTCAGGTCGTGATCGCTACCCACTGCAACACCGGGCATTATCACAATCACTTTGTCATAAACTCCGTTTCCGATGTGGACGGTAAGAAGTTCTATAACTCACCGGCGGATTACAGACGGATGCGGGCGGTCTCCGACCGGCTGTGCCGGGAAGCTAAGATTTCCGTGATAGAGTACCCTGCCGACCGCAGAGCCAATTACGGAGAATGGCTTGCCGAGAAGAACGGCAAGCCGACCATGCGCAACAGAATACGCGAGGATATTGACAGGGCGATCCTCGCCTCGACTACGGAGCGTGAGTTCCAGCGTGTCATGAAGGAAATGGGCTACGAGGTGATTACAAAAACGCCGAAGGGCTCGCCGAGGGTCCACCCCATTGTAAGAATCGTGGACGGTGGGAAGAACTTCCGCTTGGACAAGCTGGGTGAATACTACGAGCTGGATTCCATCAAGCAGCGGATTCAGAACAATTATCGCCGCAAGACGCCTTTCCCCGAGGTGGCAGAGGACACGAAAGCGCCCTATTACCAATACAAGGAGAAAGCGAAGAAGGCAACCGGCCTTTACGCCCTGTACCTATATTACTGTTATGAGCTTCACATCATCGTGCATCAGCCGGCATCTGTAAAAAAGGTGTCGGCTTTTTTGCGTGAGGATGTGACAAAGCTCGACAGATACATTGCTCAGGCGGATTTCCTTGCCAAAACAGGACTTGAAACTGTGGAGGCTCTTGACGGCTATAAAGCTGAAAAGGAAAAGCAGGTGGAAGCTCTGACCCAGCAGCGCACGGGACTGAAAAATGAACTGAAGCGGCACATAAGAAAAGAAGATTTCCAAAGTGCTGAAGCAACCAGAGCCCGGATCGCGGAACTGACCACAGAGCTGAAAACCTGCCGAAAGGAAATTACGCTGTGCAGCGACATCGCTGACAGGTCGGAACAGGTTCGTAAGAATCTTGAGCAAATCGAGCAGCAGAAAATCGAACGAAAGGAGAAAGCGGAAAATGAGTTACTCGTCAGGAGAAGCAGCCGAGCAGGTCGTGAGGATGACGCTCAACGGCGTTGAGGTGGCTGCAAAGATCAGTGGGAAGGCCGCTGAGCGTTTGGCAGTGCTACTTTATGCGGTGCTGAAGGACCAGAAAAAGACGCGCGGGAAAACACGGCTCAACAGTATGCTCCGCAGCGGAAAGGAACTCAAGGTCTTTGCCATTGGCGACAGAGACCTTGAAAAGTTCTGCCGTGAGGCAAAGAAGTACGGCATCCTGTATTGCGTTTTGAAGGACAAAACGGCGAACGACGGCCACACCGATGTGTTTGTCCGCGCAGAGGACGCAAGCAAGATCAACCGCATTTTTGACCGCTTCGGCATTGCCACCGCAGACATCGGCTCGGCGCGTACCGAAATCGTCAAGGCACAGGAGGAACAGAAGAACGCGGACATTCCTGTTCCCGACCGCAGCACCACGGAAAAGGACAAGGAGGAAGCCTTCCTGGATGCGCTTCTTGCCCCTGCGCCCAATAAGGAGGAGGCGCAAACGCAAAACCCCACGCAAGGCCCGGCTGCGAAATCCCGTCCGTCCGAGCCTACATCAAATCAGCGCGAGAAAACCGTCAGGGGTATCTCTGATCCAACGGAACGCTCCCGCCCATCTGTCCGGCAGGAAATGAAGGAGATCCGGGAGGAGCAGAGACAGAGGACGAGCTCCGCGCAGAAAACCAAGGACGAACCCAACAGAACCTCTGAGCACAGGCCCGTGCCGAAAAAGAAAAAAGACAAGGAGAGATGACCATGGCAAACTATGATGATATTTTCAATGCCTCCGCGCAGGAGGGTACGGAGGATAAGAGCTTCGTTTCCTTCAACAAGGAGGAGTGGGCTGCACAGAAGAAGCAGGAGCGTGAGAGCGCTTTTGCCATGATTGATGAGACTGCGCAGCGCATGGCAAATGACGGCGGCCTCTTCCAGTCCTATTTGGATGTGCAGGCACGATTCGACCGCTACTCTGTGGGCAATGCGGTTCTGATTACCGCCCAGAAAGCCGACGCCACCCAGCTTTCGGATTTTAAGGGCTGGAAGAATAACGGCGTGTTCATCAAAAAGGGCGAAAGCGGAATCGTATTGCTGGAGCCCGGCGAGGAATACACCAAGGAGGACGGCACCGTGGGTGTCAGCTACAACTCCAAGAAGGTGTTCGACATTTCCCAGACGACCGCAAAGGCCAAGGACCGCCCCGCAATGAAGCGGGACGAACGGCTGCTTCTGAAAGCCATCATCCACAATGCACCTTGCCCAATCGAGATCAGCCAAAAGCTGCCGGAGAACATCAACGCGGTATATCGTCCCAACGACAAGAAAATCTATGTTAGACCTGGGCTGGAGGCCGGTGACATTTTCCGCGGCATTTCTCAGGAGCTTGCTCACGCGCATCTGGATAGCGGTGCGTATAAGCGCAGCGACCATGCCTTTACCGCTTACTGCGTGTCATATGTGCTCTGCAGCCGGTACAATGTGCCAAAGGATATGTTCCGCTTTGACAGACTTCCCGAAGGCTTCTCTACCATGGATGCCCGCAGTGTGAGAAACGAGCTGTCCAAGATCAGAGATGTGGCCAATGAGATCTCGTCCGACATGGCGAAGGTGCTGGACAAGAGCATGAAGCCCAAGGAACGCAGGGATGAAGCGAGATAAGGAGGTGCCCCAATATGGCTGAGGAAAAGAAAGTCGTCACGCTGGACAATTTTGAGCAGCGTCTGATGGTCAGCGGCCTGATGGATTTCCGGAACGATCTTCTCCGGGACGAAAAGCCCACAGAAGACATTAACGATTTGATCCTGAAGGTCATTGATGCCCCAACAAAGAAAGAGAAACGGAGAGCCGACCGTGAGGCAAGATAAGCTCTCCAAGCAGAATGTGATCCTTTATCTTTGCGGCATAATTCCGGTTGTGTGGCTCGGCCTGTTGATTGCTCCTTGCTTAAAGGATGGATTGCCCGGACTGGTTCGGCAGTTCGGATCGGTGATGCAAAACCCATTCCAGATACAGCTTTGTGAGGACAGTGTAAAAACTGTCCTCACTTTGCTTTTGGTGTACGGGATCGCCATCGGCGTCTATCTCTCCACGGAGCACAATTACAGACGGCGAGAAGAGCACGGATCGGCCAAGTGGGGCACGGCTGGTTCGGTCAACAAGAAATATGCCAACAAGGATAAGACGGAAAACAAGCTGCTGACGCAAAATGTAGCTATCGGCCTGGACGGAAGGAAGCACCGCAGAAATCTGAATGTACTTGTATGCGGCGGTTCCGGTGCAGGTAAAACACGCTTCTACGCCAAGCCCAACATTATGAATGCGAATACTTCTTTCGTTGTGCTTGACCCAAAGGGTGAACTGCTCCGGGATACCGGTCATCTGCTGGAGGAGAAGGGCTATGAGATCAAAGTCCTTGACCTCATTGATATGGAGAAAAGCCATTGCTACAACCCGTTCGTGTATATCAGCAGCGATGATGATATTCAGCGGCTTACCACAAACCTCTTTAAGAACACAACGCCCAAAGGATCTCAGACACAGGACCCGTTCTGGGATCAGACGGCAGCGATGCTGCTCAAGGCCCTTGTCTGCTATCTTCATTATGAGGCTCCGCCCGATGAGCAGAACTTCTCAATGGTCATGGAGATGATCCGAGCCGGCGATGTAAAGGAGGACAACGAGGAGTATCAATCTGTTCTCGATGAGCTGTTTGAAAGATTGGAGGAAAGGAACCCGGAGCATATCGCCCTCAAGTATTATCGGGCGTATCACTCTGGCAGCGCCAAGACGCTGAAATCCATCCAGATTTCCCTTGTCTCCCGTTTGGAAAAGTTCAATCTGGATTCGCTGGCCGGCATTACCCAATGCGATGAAATGGATTTGGGGCAAATCGGCGAAAAGAAAACGGCGGTATTCGCCGTAATTCCCGATAACGACAGTTCCTTCAATTTCATCGTGGGTATGCTTTATACCCAGCTGTTTCAGCAGCTCTACTATCAGGCCGACTCCGTTCACGGCGGCAGATTGCCCGTGCATGTGCATTTTGTCATGGACGAGTTTGCCAATGTCGCTCTGCCTGATGAGTTTGATAAGCTTCTATCCACCATGCGAAGCCGTGAGATTTCCGTTTCCATCATCATTCAAAACCTTGCGCAGCTGAAAGCGCTGTTCGAGAAGCAATGGGAAAGTATTGTGGGCAACTGCGATGAATTTCTGTACCTGGGCGGCAACGAGCAGAGTACCCACGAGTATGTTTCCAAGCTGCTGGGCAAGGAGACCATCGATACGAATACCTACGGACGGTCTCGCGGCAGAAACGGAAGCTATTCCACCAACTATCAGCTTGCCGGTCGAGAGCTGATGACACCTGACGAAGTGCGTATGCTGGATAACCGGTACGCACTTCTTTTTATACGCGGGGAGCGCCCCATCCGGGATCTCAAGTATGATATCCTTCATCATCCCAATGTGGCGCTTACGACGGACGGTTCCGCACCGTCCTATACCCACGGTGAGGATACCAGAAGCATCGCTTCCATGGCGTTCAGCTTCGACAAGAAGGCTGTCAAAAACGCTGAAAAGCTGGAGGCAGAAAAACATGAATTCTTGCTCTATTCGGAAGAGGAGCTGGAAGAACTACTTGATGAAAAGGAGAAAAAAGACAATGAAGAAGCTTAATGCAAAGAAGAACACCAACAAGCCGGAGATTCCCGGCAAGGTCAAGAAGGGCTACCGCATTTATGTGATGGCTGTCCTTGCCCTTACGCTTACCATGAGCATGGGCGTGACCGCCTTTGCCGCAGGCGACCCCATTACCGTCGTCAACAACCTCAGCGACTTTATCTTCGGCCTCATCCGTGCGGTCGGCCTGATTCTGCTTGGCTGGGGCATTGTGCAGGTCGGTCTCAGCTTCCAGTCCCACGATCCCAGCCAGCGTTCCAACGGTTTCCTGACTCTGGCCGGCGGTGTCGTCATCACCTTTGCAAAGGAAATCCTCAACCTCATCGTCGGCTGATCCGGTTTCCGCAAAAGGGGCGGTCGTAAAGGCCGCCCCGAAGGGAGGTGTAACGAATGTCGGATAACTGGGTTGTGCAGAACCTTGAAAATGCACTGGAGGTTTGGAACGATAAGCTGTCGGAAATCTGGCAGCTGATCACGCAGTCACCGCAGACATTCAAAGGTGGCTCGATTTGGTCGATTATTTGCAGCATCCACGGAGCGCTGCAGGCCATCGGCTATGCTCTGCTGGTTCTGTTCTTTGTGGTGGGAGTCGTAAAGACCTGCGGCTCCTTTGCAGAGCTGAAAAAGCCGGAGCACGCGGTGAAGTTGTTCGTCCGTTTTGCGATTGCTAAAGGCCTGATTACCTACGGCATGGAGCTGATGATGGCAATTTTGGAGATTATCCAGGGCGTGGTCAGTACGATCATGAATTCTGCCGGCTTTGGAAGCCCGCAGGCAACGGTGCTGCCGCAGGAGATCATCACAGCGGTGGAGGATTGTGGATTCTTTGAGTCTATCCCCTTGTGGGCGGTGACGCTGATCGGCGGGCTATTCATTTGGGTGCTGTCCTTCGTGATGATCATGAGCGTCTATGGCCGCTTTTTCAAAATGTATATGTACACCGCACTTGCGCCGGTTCCTCTTTCGGCCTTTGCCGGAGAGCCTACGCAGAACATCGGAAAGAGCTTCCTAAAAAGCTATGCGTCGGTGTGCCTGGAGGGTGCAATCATCGTTCTGGCCTGCATCATCTTCTCTGTGTTTGCGTCCAGCCCGCCTGTTGTTGATCCGAATGCAGCTCCGGCTTCTATGGTGTGGAGCTACATCGGCGAGCTGATTTTCAATATGCTCATTTTGGTCGGCGCAGTGAAGATGGCAGACAGGCTTGTGAAGGAGATGATGGGCATCTGAGATGGCAAAGCGTGTACTGAATCAATGGCGCGGATATACCGCGGCTGATTGCGATTGCAAATATTGTCTCTATTACGGCGGCAGAAAGAAAGGCGAAGTAAATTGTCTTGCAGAGGAATGTGTCTGCAAGGAGGAACTTCAGGAGGCTCTGCGCCGGGAAAGGAATGAAAATGGAGGTCAAAATCAATAGAGAGATTCGGAACTATACCGAGTCCATGTTTTTCGGACTGTCCCTCAGACAGTTTGTTTTTTCTTTACTGGCTGTTGGCGTTGCGGTGCTTTTGTACTTTGTTTTGAAGCCCTATGTGGGAACCGAGACAGTTTCGTGGATGTGCATCCTTGGTGCTGCACCCTTTGCGGCAATGGGCTTTGTGAACTACAACGGTATGACCGCAGAGCAATTTGTGTGGGCTTGGCTCCGCAGCGAAATGCTGGAGCCCAAGCAGATCAAGTTCGAGCCGGTGAATATCTACTACGAGGCGTTGAAGGACGCTATCGATGAACGCGAAAAGGAGGTTTCCAAGCACAATGATTAAGAGCATCAAAGCGATCCTTGCACAGGACAAGGAAAAGTTTAAGGTTCCGAGAAAAGTGCAGGACCTTATTCCGATCAAGAACATCTGGCCGGATGGCATCTTCAAGGTTGGGAATAAGTTCTCTAAGTCCTTCCGATTCTCGGACATCAACTATCTGGTGGCAAGCCGTGAGGATAAAGAGAGCATGTTTCTGACATACTCGGAGCTTCTGAACAGCTTGGACAGCGGAGCTACCACGAAGATCACCATCAATAACCACAGACTGAACAGGTCGGATTTTGAGGAATCCATCCTGATGCCCATGAAGCAGGACGGGCTGGATGAGTACCGCAAGGAGTATAATGATATGCTCCTGGACAAGGCGACGGGAGCAAACGGCATCACACAGGAAAAGTATATTACCATCACTGTGGCGAAGAAAGACATCGAGGAAGCACGGGCATATTTTGCGAGAATCGGAGCGGATTTGACCGCCCATTTCGCAAATCTGGGCTCTAAGTGTGTGCCCCTGAACGCCGTTGAGCGGCTGCGCATTCTCCACGACTTTTATCGCCCCGGTGATGAGGCGGCATTCTCGTTTGATATGAACCGGAAGGCGCGTCTGGGGCATGATTTCCGTGACTACATCTGCCCGGACAGCATAGAGCGTGCTGCGGATCATATCAAGCTGGGCGAGAAATATGCCAGAGTGCTTTTCCTCAAGGACTACGCCAGCTATATCAAGGACAGCATGTTCTCGGAGCTGACCGAGCTGAACCGCAATCTTATGCTGTCCATTGATGTGATCCCCATTCCTACCGATGAAGCCGTCCGTGAGGTGGAGCGCCTCTTGCTGGGCGTGGAAACGAACATCACCGGCTGGCAGAGAAGGCAGAATCAGAACAACAATTTCTCCGCTGTGGTTCCCTACGACATGGAGCTTCAGCGCAAGGAATCCAAAGAGTTTTTGGACGATCTGACCACCCGTGACCAGCGCATGATGTTTGCGGTGGTCACAATGGTGATCACCGCAGACTCCAAGGAACAGCTGGACCTGGATACGGAAACGGTGCTGTCTACGGCGAGAAAGCACATGTGCCAGATGGCGACGCTGAAGTATCAGCAGACGGATGGACTGAATACGGTGCTCCCCATCGGTACGCGAAAAATCAATGCCTTCCGAACTCTCACCACGGAGAGCCTTGCGGTGCTGATGCCTTTCAAGGTGCAGGAGATCATGGATAAGGGCGGCATTTACTTCGGTGAAAACGCCATTTCTCACAATCTCATCATGTGCAACAAGGCAAATCTCATGAACCAGTCCGCATTTCTGCTGGGTGTCCCCGGCTCCGGTAAGTCGTTCTCGGCAAAGGAATTGATTACTTTCCTCATTCTGAATACCAACGATGATATTCTGATCTGTGACCCCGAGGGAGAATACGCGCCGCTTATTGAAGCTATGGGCGATCTCGGCTCGGTGATCCGTGTGTCTGCCGGCGGCAGAGACAGATTGAACGCCATGTATATGGTGGACGGGTACGGTGAAAACAACCCCATTGTCGTAAAGTCCGAGTTCATTATGTCTCTGATCGAGCAGATCGACAAGAAGGGCGTCGGCCCACAGCACAAGTCTATCATCGACCGCTGTATCACCAATGTGTACCGCAATGCGGCGGATACCGGGACGATTCCCACTCTCTGCACCCTACGCGATATGCTGCTGGAACAGCCTGAGCCTGAAGCGAAGCAGATCGCACTGTCCCTTGAGCTCTATACCACCGGTTCTCTGGACATCTTCGGCAAGCAGTCCAATGTGGACCTCGACAAGCGTGTCGTGGTGTTCGACATTCACGGTCTCGGTTCCCAGCTTAAGCCCACCGGCCTGCTGGTGATCACGGACACCATGCTCAACCGTGTGACGCTGAACTGGAAGAAGGGCAAGCGCACCCATGTCTTTATTGACGAGTTCCATGTGGTGTTCGAGAACGAGTTCTCGGCGCAGTTCTTCAACTCCGCATGGCGACAGTTCCGTAAGCGCAACGCATACCCCACGGCAATTACGCAGAATGTGGAGTATCTGCTGGATTCCGTTCAGGCCAGCACCATGCTTTCCAACTCGGAATTTGTGGTCATGCTGAACCAGGCTGCCTCCGACAGAGGGCAGCTTGCCAAGCTCCTGAACATCTCCAATGAGCAGATGAGCTATATCACCAATGCCGACGCCGGCTGCGGACTGATTAAATACGGCTCTGCGCTGGTGCCCTTCATCAATCGGTTCCCGCAGGACACCAAGCTCTATCAGCTTATGACCACGCGCCCCGGCGAGGGCAAATTTGCAAGAGGACGGGATTAACCCCGTCCTCCATTCTTTTGGGAGGAATACAAAATGAAAAAGAAAACCCTTGGAATCATCATCGTTTCCGTACTCGGCGCGGCAGCGATCTTTTGCAGCGCCATGTTTACGCATCAGTATCTGGATGCGAAGAACAGCAAGGCAACATTTGACGATCTGACAAATCTGATTACGGAAATCGACGAGCCGCAGAAGGACGCCGGGACGGAGGAGGAATCTGGCCTGAGCGCAGAAGAACTGGCGGCAGCAGAGGAGGCGCTGGCTCGTGAAAAGTATGCGGCGCTGTTTGCACAGAACAATGACTTTATCGGCTGGATCAGAATTGATGGTACGAATGTCAACTACCCCGTCATGCAGACCCCGAACAAGCCGGACTTCTATCTGAAGCGCAGCTTTGATAAAACATACAGCGACTACGGCGTTCCCTATATTGACGAGGCCTGTATGACCGGGATCAGCAACAACCTTGTGATTTACGGCCATCACATGAACGACGGCTCTATGTTTGCCGACCTCTGCAAATACGCTGATGCTGACTTCTGCAGGGAGCATCCGACGATTGCCTTTGACACACTCTCCAGCCTCGGCAAATATGAGGTCGTTGCCGCCTTCAAATTCAATACGAACCGTGAGACCTTCAAGTACAACGAATACACGCTGATGGATGAGGCTCAGTTTGCCGAGTTCATGGAGAATATCCATGCAAGACAGCTCTATGATACGGGGGTTACTGCTGAATGCGGAGACCAGCTTTTGACCCTTTCCACCTGCGAATATACCTATCCCAACGGTCGCTTCGTTGTCGTAGCGAAGAAGGTGTGACTTGTCTGCTCTGAAGGGAGGCGATGGCTTTGGGCAGGATAAAAACAAGAGAGAGCACAAAGGACATCAAGGTTCTTGATAAAGCGGCTGTTGTCTCCGAGCGCATGAAGACGGCGCTCGTCCGCTCCAAGGATCAGGCAGAAAATCTGATGGATGACGGGCAGATTTCCCCCTCCGAGTACGCGGAGGACAAAATCCGCTATGCCGCTGAGGATGTGACCGATCAGGTTTGGCACGAGGTTTCCGGCCAAACGAAAAAAGCCATTGAAAAAGGCAAGGAGGCGCACCGGGAGCACCGCAATGAAAAGCGCATCCACAAAAATGAAGAACGGGTTCGCCGCTATGAGGAGGAGCTGCGTAGGAGCGCGCCAAGCAGAACGCCGCGAGAGGAGGCTGCACGGCAGGCAGCGCGTCAAAATACGGAGGCCACACGGACAAGCATCCGGAGCAGACGAAACCAGACCATCAAATCTGCGGAGCGTACTGAACGCACCATCAAGCAGTCTGCTCGCTCTGCCGGGAAACAGACAGTAAAAGCCGGTGCAAAGGGAACGGTAAAGTCAACGCAGAAGGCCGTAAAGACTGCGGAGAAAACCTCCAAGGCTGCCATCAAAACCGCAGAGGCAACGGCGAAGGCAACGCAAAAGGCAGCGGCTGCGGCTGCAAAGGCCGCTCAGAAAGCGGCGGAGATTGCCCGCCAGACTGCCATAGCTGCCTACAAAGCGGCTGTTGCGGCGGCAAAAGCCGTTGCTGCGGCAATCAAGGCCATCGCAGCGGCGATGAAAGCACTGGTTGCGGCCATCGCTGCCGGAGGCTGGGTTGCGGTCGTGGTCGTCGTGGTTATCTGTCTTGTTGCCTTGATTGCCTGCTCCTGCTTTGGTATTTTCTTTTCAAGCGAGGATACCGGCTCAGAAAAGACAATGCGGCAGGTCATTCAGGAAATCAACATGGATTACCAGAACGAGCTGGATGCCATCAAGGATTCCGTTGAATACGACGCGCTTGAAATGTCCGGTTCCCGTGCCGTGTGGCCGGAGGTGCTGTCGATCTATGCCGTCAAGACGACCTCCGATCCGGATAATCCCCAGGAGGTAGCAACGATCACTCCGGAAAAGGAACAGCTTCTGAAGGACCTGTTCTGGGAGATGAACGAAATCACCCACCGGACGGAAACAAAGACCGAGACGGTCATTGTGGAGACGGATGACGGAAACGGCAATATCCTTGAGGAAGAAACGCAGGAGACGATTACGACGCTCTATATCACCGTCAGCCACAGGACGGCGGATGAGATGGCTGGGCAGTACGGCTTTAATGAGGATCAAAAGCAGCAGCTTGCAGAACTGCTTGCGCAGGACAGCAGCATGTGGGCGGCGGTGCTTTACGGAATCTATGGAGTGGATGACCAGATCGTTACCGTAGCGCTTTCTCAGGTGGGCAATGTGGGAGGAGAGCCCTATTGGTCATGGTACGGCTTTGGCAGCCGCGTGGAGTGGTGCGCCTGCTTCGTCAGCTGGTGCGCAAACGAATGCGGATATATCGACACCGGTGTCATTCCGAAGTTCGCGGGCTGTGTCAACGGTGTCCAATGGTTCCGGGAGCGTGGGCAGTGGGCAGATAACTCTATGGAGCCCTCGCCCGGCATGATCATCTTCTTCGACTGGGATAATAAGGGCAGCTCTGGCCCGCAGGACGGTCAGTCCGATCATGTCGGTATCGTCCAGAAGGTCGAAAACGGCATCGTCTACACCGTTGAAGGCAACTCCGGCGACAGCTGCCGCATCAATCATTACCCGGTTGGCTATTATGAAATTCTCGGATATGGGGTACCGAACTACTGATGGAAAAATTCTGAAAACAGCAGGCTTCTTCACACAGGAAGCCTGCTGTTTTTTCTTTGATTGACTTTGTACAAACGAAATGCGGCGAAAGAATATGTCGAGCAGTAAAAGAACGGGACACATTGTTTTGATAAAATACTATCTATGCTTGGAGGTGAAGCGAGAATGAAAGAATACGGTTATGTCAGGGTATCTTCCTTGGATCAGAACGAGGAACGGCAGATGGTTGAGATGCGAAAGCTCGGAATTGCCGAGGAAAACATCTATAAGGATAAGCAGTCCGGCAAGGACTTCAACCGTCCGATGTATCAGAAGCTGCTCCGTAAACTTAAAAAGGGCGATGTCCTGTATATTTTGAGCATTGACCGGCTTGGCAGAAACTATGAGGAAATCCAAAGCCAATGGAGATTCCTGACACGGGAAAAGGAAGTCGATATTTCTGTGATCGATATGCCGCTTTTAGACACACGGCGAGGTAAAGACTTAATGGGTACTTTCCTTGCGGATATTGTGCTTCAGGTGTTGTCGTTTGTTGCACAGAACGAGCGAGAAAACATCCGAAAGCGGCAGGCTCAAGGCATTGCTGCCGCAAAAGCCAAAGGCATGAAGTTCGGCAGACCTGTCAAAAAGGCTCCGCCCAATTTCCCAGAGATCGTGGAGAAATGGGAAAACGGTATCATCAAATCCTATGAAGCCGCCGAAATGTGTGGAATGTGTGAGTCAACCTTTTACCATCGGCTAAGGGAATATCGAGCCACTTTGAATGACGGAAAATAAAAATCACTGTAAAAAAGTACACCTTTTTACAGTGATTTTTTGCGCTTTATAGAGCTGAAAACAGAGCTGCAAAGCCCGTATTCTCAATGATTTTTTATATTATATCACGATTTTGCCAAACAGACAATTCCAGCAAGGGAATTTTGAGGCTTTTGTATTTAGGTGTACTTTTTTATAAAGTAACGAGGGGCGGTAAGCAATTTGCTTGGCGAAATATACCGTGTCAGTATGATTGGACATCGAATTGTCGAGGACTTTGATATAGAAGAAAAACTGTACAACTTATTCTGCAATATGCTTCGCACAAAGGAATATGTAGAGATTTATTTAGGCAGAAACGGTGACTTCGACATAATGGCGGCAAGCGTGATTAAACGGATTCAAAAAAATTTCCGTGACGACAACAGTGTTATGATTCTCGTTCTGCCGTATCCGGTAAAGGATTATGAGTATTACGAGGATTACTACGATGAAATCATCATCCCAGATGAACTGCACGGAGTACATCCCAAAGCGGCAATTACGGAACGCAACCGCTGGATGGTGGCAAATACAGATGTGTTGATAGCCTATATACGGAACGAGAGCGGCGGAACAGCCGCTTGTGTGCGTATAGCAGAACAGCTCGGACGGAAGATTATAAAAATATAAAGCAGGCACAAAATATGCCTGCTAAAACAAAGATTCGCTTCGTAGAGTGAGTTACTCTACGATTTTTTAATAATTATACCGGATGACAGAATTTTTGTCAATATGTCAAAAGAATTAAATTCCTGTTTTAACCTAAAAATTCATATTTTGCCCGCGTCCCATGCAAATCAGATCTTTATTGTATTATATACAGACGGAGGTGAACCCAAAATCAACATGGAATACTGTGTAATCAAGGAAGAATGGACACTGTGGATAATGTTATTCAATCGGTGGATAAGAGAAAAACCTTATAAATTATAAGCGGTCATGTTTTGAGAAATCACGAAGGGGGAAGTAAGGAATGCTTAAAGAGATGTATTGTGGAAAAAATGCTGCGGTAACTGAAGTTGAAGACTTTTTTGAAAATATTTCACTCGAGTGGATTAACTCACAGAAGCCACAAGTAAAATTATCAACTTATGCTAAATACTATAATGTTTTAAAACTATACTTAAATCCAACATTTGGTCAAAAGCATATTTCACAAATCACGCGTAGTGAAGTGTTGGAGTTTAGCCGCATGATGTTAATTATTGGTGGGTCTAAGAGAAATGGGCTAACTCCTAAAACAATTAATGGAGCGTTATCAGTTTTGAAAAATATTTTTTGGTTTGCAGAAGTAGAGAAATCCTGTGCCGTTGCTGACATTAAAAATATATGTGTACGGCAGCCTCAAAAGGCAATGAGAATACTAACGCGTTCGGAGCAAATAGCTCTTAGCGATTATCTCTGTGTTAACCAAACGCCATGTCACCTTGGAATTTTGCTTTGCCTGTACACAGGTATGAGAATAGGAGAAATATGTGCGCTTAAGTGGGGGGATATACATATTGACGAACAGTACCTTTACATTCATCAGTCCATGCAGCGAGTGCAAACAAGTACCGTGAGTAAGAGCAAAACTGTAGTATTGATTCAATCCCCCAAAAGTGAATGTTCGATTAGAAAAATACCGATTCCCGCAGAAATTCTTCAGCTTCTTATACCAATTAAGCAGCCGGATGAAGCTTTTTTATTAACCGGAATGACTCACAAGTTTTTAGAGCCGCGTAGTCTAGAAAACCGCTTTAAATCTATAATTAACGAGTGCGGAATCAAAAACATAAATTTCCACTCTCTTCGGCATACATTTGCAACTCGTTGCGTTGAACTTGGATTTGATATAAAAAGTCTTAGTGAAATCCTTGGACATTCGAATGTTAACATCACATTGAATCGCTATGTTCATCCTTCAATGGAACTTAAAAAGGAAAATATGAACCGCTTATCAGAACTGCTAATACGAAAGTAAATAAAAGCCGTCAAGAATTGCTTGGCGGCTTGTTTCGTAGAGTAACTCACTCTACGAAAGAGTATGTCGATAATGAAGATTGCCTTTATGTTGTAGATTGAAATGTGCTCTGAAAATTACACAGGAAAGGAATTGTATAAGATGGTTCGGGATGAATATCTAATAACGAAGGACTATAAAACTGCTAGTATAGAAATTCTAGTGGAAAACTTGCCATCATTAAGAGCAAAAATCGGTATTACACAAGAGGAACTTGCCAATATTTTGGGGATTTCTCGACAAACATATTATTCTCTTGAAACCCAAAAAAGAGAAATGTCCTGGATTACCTACCTTGCGATTGTTTTTATCTTTGATTCCGTAAGAGATACATCTGAAATGCTACGCGATTTAAGAATATATCCGATTGATTTGTTCATGCGATTTAATGGTGATTTAGAGTTGGATCAGGCCGAATGAGTTATTACTAAATGAAAGCGATGGGTGTCAAATATGAATCGACCAAAAGTCACCAAGCAAACACTAAAAGCGTTGCGAGGAGAGTTGTTAGCCAAACAGAATATTAAAAATATAGAGGTTGCAACCAACTCTCAAAAGATAACACGGACTCAAGTCAGCGGTACCGCAAACGACAATTTGGAGCAAAAAGAGCAGGAATTGGAAGATATGATGGATATGTAATGTGATTAAAATGAAAATAGCAGAAGGGAGGCTGCCCATATATGCCTATAAGCCACGAGGTTGTATACGGAGGACTGTTAGAAAAGAACACCCCGCCACCCGATATGCCTAAAGCTGTTATTCATGTCTCTGGAGAGTTTCAAGGAAAGAGAACATCCTTTGGTCTTACAGAAGAAATGCTAAGTAAGCATATTCTGCTTGTTGGGGGAACCGGATGCGGAAAAACCAACCTCTTTTATCATATGGTGCAGCAAATTAAAGCGAGGTTGACACCAAACGATGTCGTTCTTATTTTTGACAGCAAAGGAGACTTTTACAGCAGGTTCTATTCCAAGGGTGATATCGTAATCGGTAACTCCGTGCAGTACAGAAAAATCTCCGAACGCTGGAGCATATATGAAGAAGTCATTGCGGATGGTAAAGATTCTGTTTCAGTGTTTCAGAACACGCAGGAAATATGCAAGTCATTGTTTGCTGATCTGGTTGAGAGAAACAGCAGTAATCCCTTTTTCCCGATTGCGGCACGGGATTTACTTGCATCAATAATCATCGCCTTGATTAAGAATGGAGTAGTTCCCAATAATGAGGATTTGAAGCAGTACATAGACTCATCATCGGTTGAAACACTTCGTGGCTTGCTTGAAAAACACCCCGATCTGGTATCGGTTGCCTCATACATCGGAGGAAAATCCGGGACGCAGGCGCAAGGCGTTTTGTCAGAAATGTATTCTGTTACCAGGGATGTACTAACCGGCGTATTCGCGGATGCTGGCGATTTTTCCATGAGAAAGTTCATCCGTCAAAAGGGCGGGAAGATCGCGTTTATTGAGTATGACCTTTCGATCGGCGACGTTCTGTCCCCAATCTATACCCTGCTGTTTGACCTTGCTCTGAAAGAAGCGCTTGGTCGTACAGCGTCTCAGGGAAATGTGTATTTAATTGTGGATGAACTAAAGCTCCTGCCCAATCTCAGGCATTTGGAGGATGGTATCAATTTTGGACGTAGCCTTGGAGTAAAAATTCTTGCTGGACTTCAAAGCATAGACCAGCTAAATGCAAATTACAGCAATGAAACAAAAGCAAAAAATGCTGTTTCCGGCTTTTCTTCTGTGTTTGCATTCCATCAGAATGATTACACGACAAGAGAGTACATCAGCCAACTGATGGGAAAGAACATGATCTTAGAGTCTTTCCCGGAGGCAAACGGGAGCAATCATTACGAGAAACGTGAGGGCTATGTGGTTGAAGACTGGGATCTGACTGCACTTGCTGTAGGCGAGGCAATTGTAAGTCTTCCAACGGTTGAACCGTTCCGTTTCAAGTTCGACATTTTTAAGTAGGGGGTGAAACTGCATGGGATTGTTCGGTGACACCATGGGAATGATGGGCGGCGTTGCAAGAGGAACTGCATCGGCTTCGATGTGGACAGGCAACATGATCTATACCGCACTCCAAAATGCACGAACAAAGAAAGAAATACGCGCTTTATATAAAAATGCCTCCAATGCGAATTTTCAAAATCGAGCCGTTGCCGTATTACCCGGCGTAAGTAAACAGCAGCTCTTGCTCACCTCTGGCGAACCCAATGACAATGATGTGTATGATTATCAATCACAGAGCGGTACTGCTGCTTTGGATTATATCTGGGGTGAAACAGACACACCTAACAGCGTTATTGTTTCCGGGGGGCAGAACAAAGAAAGAGTATGCGCATTAATACCGTTTGTTCATAAAGCCCAAGCGAAAAATATCCCCGTAATTGCACTGCACACAGGTAATGCGGACCTTGAACATATGATGCAAAACCACAGCAGAGCCGCTGAGTTTATTTCTCGGAAAGGAGCCTTCTATGATGTTTTCCGCAGTATGCCGGTCGATGACATAGCGTTTCTTTTATACGAGACTATGCCGAGCGGCACAGCCACCCCTGCCGCTGAGTCGCTGTTGCGCGCCTTGATTGAGGTTCTTCTTCTCACTGATGGCAAGATTACTCTCCAAAATCTTGCTTCGTTTCCGTTGATTACATTGAAGGGTAAAATTGATGCAATGTATAAAGGCGGACTGCTCAACGACGATGAATATGATGAAATCAATCACTACTGCATGGCGGGGTCATCAGATACGGATGCTGTGAGAATCTTTCTCAACAGGCTGAATCGGCAATCCGAAGCAATATATGGCAAACCGCTTTCCAATTTTTCCAACACGAAGAAGATGTTGAACCAAAAGGGGGTTATTGCCATCGATGTCGGTAGTTCCGGAAATGAGCTGTTAGTAACATTAGTGCTTAACCACTTGTTGTTGCTTCAAGGCCAGGGAAAGGAATTTGCAATACTCCTCGACAACATTCCAATTTCAAAATATGAGAAAATAAGCGATCTCCTGCGAGGACATCCCTATGCAATCAGTAACCAGGATTTTATTTCTTCTCTATTTGGTGGCGAGCAACGCGGCGACGACCTGTTTTCGGAGATCACAGGAAATGTGAATACAACTGTGCTATTCCGTCATGCATCTGGTACGACCTGTCAAAAGTGGTCAGAGCATCTTGGAAAGTACAGGAAGATTAGAATCAGGTATAATATTGCGCAGAACAATGCATTTATGAACACGAGCAATTCTCGAGGCTTATCTGTTGATGAGGCTGACGAACCGCGTATTAGGGCAGAAACTATCGGCAAACTGGCAGATGGGTTGGCATGCATCCACAGTATCGATGGGATATTAATAGCAGAAGTAAAGGACTCTTAGAGCAAAATGGAGGATAAAACATTGGAAAATGAAAAAAAGTACGAAGATCATCCTGCTGATGATGTTTTACCAGGCTCTGATTTCGATGCCGAAGGAGCTGAATCCTCAGAGCCCGGTCATCATTCGGAGGATGAAAAACCATGTGCAGAAAGCGAGGCACCTGAGAGCTTGCACACGACAGATACGCCTTCCCCCTCTACTCCCTGTGATGATTCGCCAGACGTTGATGCCAAATTGCTGAAGCAAATAGATGGAAGACTTGAGAGCATAGCAGAAACCGAGCAGCGCCTTTTCTCTGAAGTTAGAGAGATGCACAAACTTTACCATTCAGAGTTTGCTGGTCGATTGAAAGCAATGCAGGATGAACTTGAGCAGTACCATAAAATAGACAAAGGCAGAGCCTACGATGATATTCTTGCGGCAATTGCAAGAATATATGGTAACAACGAAACTCTCGCAGATGAGGTTGCTGAACCGAAGGCAAAGAAGAGTATCCGATACATGCTGATGGATATTGAAGATTTGCTTGGCGTGTATGGGATGGAAAAGCTGCGGAGCGAACCGGGAGAGAAAAGAAATCCACGGCACTGTCAAATTCTCGGTCGGATTCCGACTGGCGATCCTGCAAAGCATGACACCGTGGCAAAGTCCTATAATTCGGGTTTCTATATTGGAAACCGTACCGTCATCAAAGAGGTAGTGGACATCTACATCTATGAAGGTGCAGTACCGATTGAGGAAACTGATGAAAGTCAAATTATCGAGGCCGGCGATACTCTGGTCACAGAATAAGGAGGATAAGCAACATGGCAAAGGTTTATGGAATTGACTTAGGAACCACATATTCCGTCATCTCGACGCTTGATGACAACGGAATGCCGGAGGTTATCGCCAACCAGGACGAAGGTAGCGATCTTCTTGCGTCTGCCGTGTATTTTCAGAATGGAGCAGACCCTGTTGTGGGTGAAGTTGCAAAGAATCAAAAGGACATTGAGCCAGAAAGAGTTGTTGAATTCGTGAAGAGGTACATTGGTAAGCCTAATGCCCCTACATACGAGTTCGATGGCGTAAAATATGATCCTATCACTATCTCTTCGCTGATTCTTAAAAGAATGAAGGCCTATGCCGATGCACAGGGCCACGACGTCAAAAATGTTGTTATTACCTGCCCTGCATACTTCGGTAACGAGGAAAAAGCCGCTACAAGACAGGCCGGTATTATAGCAGGATTAAATGTTCTGAACATCGTTCACGAGCCTACTGCCGCTGCGCTGAATTACTGTGTCCGTGAGTTTAAAGAAAACCGAAAAATCATGGTTTATGACCTTGGCGGTGGAACCTTCGACATTACGCTTTTTGACTTCAGTGTTGATGATAGTGGAAAAGCACTTATTGACGTCATTAAGACCGGCGGCAACGACCGTCTTGGAGGTATTGACTGGGATGCGCGAATGTTCGACTACATGTGTCAGAAATATGCCTTTGAGAATGGCACTGAGGTTTCCAACATGGATGACGAGCTCAGAACCACTATCAGAGCGCAGGTTGAACAGGCAAAGAAGGATCTTTCCACACTGGAGAAAAAGAGCTATACCATTAAATACGATGGTGATCGTACCCGAATTGAATTGACCCGCAAGGAGTTTGAAGAGCTTACGCAGGATCTTGTTCAGCAGACTATGGACTTTGTCCATCAGCTTCTTTCCGATGTCAATTTCACACCGGATAACGTAGATGTGGTTCTTCTCGTCGGCGGCTCCACATTGATGCCGATGATCAAAAATGCTGTTGAGGCGCTCTTCCCTGGAAAAGTTCGTGTTGAACAGCCTAACCTTGCTGTTGCCAAGGGTGCAGCACTCTCGGCAGCACTCGAGTGGAACGAACGCTTGGCAGACATTCAGGAAAAGGTAGAAAAAGGCGAGGAGATCACCGAAGAGGATAAGGAAGTAATTGGTGCTACAACAGATGCGCCCGTCACATCTGATACTGCAGCGCAGTTGATGATTGACGTTCCGCAGCAGGTTAGTACAGTTAAGGATAAACTCACCCGCTCCCTTGGCCCCGCCGTGTTCGTTACCGAAGACAGCTACATGATCGACAATCTTCTCTTTATCGGAGATGAGATTCCGGCAGAAGCCGAGTCTGTATATGGCACAAGGGTCGAGAATGCTCCCGAAATTGTCGTTAATGTTTATGAGAACGTATCTGAGGATCGTGTAAACAAGCATATTACCCCGTGCTTTGACGCCAATGGTGATCCGCAGTATACCGATCCCGAGTTGAAGGTGAAACGTATTGGCGAGGTACACCTGCAGCTGCCCCCCAACACCCCGCAGGGGTCTCCCATTCGAGTGGTATTCCGCTCCAGCACCATTGGTCTCGAAGTCACTGCGACTAATGTTGAGACGGGCGAATCTGCGAAGACCGTTATTGAGTCCGATGTTCTCTACTCGGAGGATGATCTCAAAAAGGCAAAGAGCCGCTTTGAGGGTATCCAGACCAGCGGTCAGATTTGACCACGCCGTGACTTGAAGCAAAAAGCCAGTATTGCATCTCTCGCAGGAAAGGTGCAATACTGGCTACCGCCCAAGCTGGTAATAGCTATAGAGAAAGTGCGGGTATTGATGATGAAGACTTATGACTTTTTTACATTGACTGGATTATCATTTGATCCTCCAGATAAATCACAGAAGCGTGTAGAAAAAGCAATTTCTGAGGCCGTGTTTAAGATTTCAAGTCAACTTGGTTGTGAGTCGCAGCAGCTTTGTAGGGATGCTTTTCAAACACAGCTCGACTTTTTAAATCAACAGTCTGCGCTTATCAATACTGCAGGTTGGTTGGAAGCATCAAAGTATTTTGCTGCGTTATCCGCAAAGAGAAAGAAGCAGGAATGCGAGAAAGTTCAGTTTGCGGCTTCATTACTCGCCCAAAACGGCCTCAAATCACTTGACAAAAGAATCCTTCAATCCTTTCGTATGAAAACCGGATTATCTATTGAGACTCTGACACAACTGCTTGAAAAGTCTGGGATTAATCTGCACCCGAGTGATCTTAGCGATAAATTTCCTAAATTTCCTATGAATGGCGAAAGGATTCAGATTGAGCTTGAAGAGCTTCGAGCGACAAAGGATCCCAATCCTAATGGACCTGATACGTCCAGAGTCACAGATCTGTATATTTTTGCTGCCTATCTTATGGATGATCTTGGACATGCGAATCTTTACAAGGATCTCTCGACGAGCGAGTTAAAAACCATTTTTGATTTAGCTACTAGAAAGTACAGTTGTCGCATTGACAATTTAGGAATGCTGTGTTGCTCGATTTCATCTTCGGCAAGTCACTATGTTTTCAACTCTGATGATAGCCGTAAAGGTTATGAGGCGTTGATGCTGTATCATCATGTTGCTCTCCAGAGCCTTTTTGATGCACTCAAAATCCTTCCGACTGGCATTCTTCTACAACCGAATTTTGCCGAAAAATGTATTAAACTTACAGGCGTATTTTTCCCTGATTATGAAACCGCTTTAGCAATTTACAATAAAGAAGGAAATCTTTCAGATGTTCCCTATTTACCGAGTAAGTCCGATGAAGCCGCTGGGGTGGAAAACACTCCAAAGCAGCAGGGAGCTTCAAAACATACGGATTCGAGAATATACGGTATTAGTTTCGGAACATCCTATTCCGCAATTGCGACACTTTGCGACGCTGGAATGCCGGAGGTTATCGCCAACCAGGACGAAGGTAGCGATCTTCTTGCGTCTGCCGTGTATTTTCAGAATGGAGCAGACCCTGTTGTGGGTGAAGTTGCAAAGAATCAAAAGGACATCGAACCAGAAAAAGTTGTTGAATTCGTGAAGCGGTACATTGGTAAGCCTGATGCTCCTACATACGAGTTCGATGGCGTAAAATATGATCCTATCACTATTACAGCGTTGATTTTCAAAAGAATGGTGCAGTATACCGATTGGCAAGGTTATGAAGTTGAAAATGTTGTGCTGACTTGCCCATCATACTTTGGAATAGAAGAAAGGACAGCCCTGAAACAAGCTGCAACCATAGCCGGACTTAATGTGCTGGATATTATTAATGAGCCGACAGCTGCAGTACTTAGCAGTTTCTCATTAGAAGAATTACAGACATCAAAAAGAATCTTGGTTTATGATCTCGGAGGAAACACATTTGATTTAACGCTAATTATATCCAGCTTTAACGGCATTGCAGTTCGACTCGATACAATCAGAACTGGTGGGAATGACAGACTTGGAGGTATTGACTGGGATTCACGTTTACTTGATATTATGTCCCAAAAGTATGCTTTTGAAACCGAAATTGAAGAGTCAGACATAGACAATGAACTTCGAGCAACAATAGCTTCGCATGTTGAACGTATAAAAAAAGCACTTTCTTCTCGCGAGTCGGCTTCGTATATCATCAAATATGACGGCGACCGAACCAAGTTTGCAGTTTCACGCCAAGAGTTTGAAGAGAATACACAGGATCTTGTTCAGCAAACAATGGGTTATGTTCACCAAATTCTTTCAGATACAGATTTCTCGCCTGATGATGTCGATGTTGTTCTGCTTGTCGGCGGATCCACATTGATGCCAATGATCCCAAACGCTGTTGAGGCTGTGTTCCCTGGAAAAGTACGTGTGGAACAACCCAACCTTGCTGTTGCTAAAGGCGCTGTAGTTTATTCAACTTCTTCATGTGAGGAATTCTTTTTAGAGCCCGCGTCTGAAGATATAACAGATGGGGGACCTTGGATACCACTTACAAGGAAATCAATAGGTGTTGGTATTTTTGATTCTGATGGATATAGAATCAAAAACATCCTATTTATGAATGATGCTCTGCCTGCGGTAGCGCAGAGAAAATATTACACGGCATCGGATGATTTAGAAAAAATATGCTTGACACTATATTCCAATGTATCAAGAGATGAATTTATTGCATCTCGCTATGATAAATTTGGCAATCCACAGACGGCAGATTCTGATTTGGATATAAATAGGATTGGCGTATTTGAGATGCTGCTTCCTCCCGGTACCCCCAAAGGAACGGAAATCGAAGTTCTCTTCAAAAATACTGGCGATATGCTTGAGGTTAAAGCAACGATAGTAAAAACTGGGGAAGAAACAACAACTGTGTTTGAAATATAAAATTCGAGGTGCAGACAAATGGATAGGCCCAAAGTATTAAAAAGAACCATCACGCCCGAGATCAGGGCAAGTCGGGAACGCGATATGGAAACCGTTCTTGACAACTATCGTGAAAACCTGAGAGATCACGGAGTGACTGATGATGCGGCAATTGAACGATTTGTTTCTGAAGAACACAGTAAGATGCAGAAAGAATATGAAAGCCTTGATAACGGCGACTGTTCTTCAAACATCTATCACACCCCAACTGACTGGGAAGGTATTGCTTCTGAAATGAAAGAGCAGGAAGTAGAGCAGGAAGACGGAATGTCGATGTAACAACACGGAAGATCAAAGAATTTGAAGAGGTTATTATTTTATGAGTATATCAGTCGGAATTGATCTGGGAACTACGTTCTCTGCGGTGGCATACATTGACCCTAAAACAAAGCTTCCTCAAATCATTCCTAACAGCGAAGGCAGCAAACTCACTCCGTCAGTTATTCAGTTCCTTGATGGAGATGTGATTTTCGGAAGCGAGGCTGAGGATGCCTACAACGCCGGAGAAGAAGACTGCGTTGCTACGTTCAAAAGAGAAATGGGTGTAGACAAGCCATATTGTTATATTGATGGCAAGCCTTACACCTCCGAAGAGCTATCCGCAATGCTGTTGAAGCATCTTAAAGACGAAGCGGAAGCGACGATTGGAGAAGCCATCAAGGATGCAGTTATCACTGTTCCTGCATACTTTTATTCAAAGGAACGTGAAGCTACCATCCGCGCTGCAGAAACTGCCGGCCTCAAGGTAAAAAAGATTATTGATGAGCCGAATGCTGCGGCGATGGCTTATGGATTGAACCACTGGAGAGAGAACGCCAACATTCTCGTGTATGATCTTGGCGGTGGTACTTTTGACGTTACTCTTGTCCATATGGGAAAAGACGGCGTTCTATCTACAATTACCACCAGAGGCAACCATAAACTCGGCGGTCGTGACTGGGATGCGAGAATTGAAGACATTCTCGTCACAAGATTTGAAAGTGAGACCGGGCTTGATATTCGAGGAGACCGTGAATTGCTTTCTATCGTCAGCGGAATGTCGGAGGGCGTCAAAAAGCAATTATCTGCACAGAATATGCAGGCTACTAAGGCTTCTGCTTTGTTTCCAGAATATGGCAAGGCTACGGTTACCATAACGAAAGCCGAATTTGAAGAAAACACAGCTGATCTTCTTGATCGAACCGGCGCATTGTGCCTCGCCGTATTGGAAGAAGCAGGGTTGTCTCAGAAAGATGTTACGGACGTCCTTCTTGTTGGTGGTTCAACAAGGATGCCGCAGGTTCCCGCCTATCTTCAGAGACTGTTTAACAAGCGCCCACTGTCTCATGTCAATCCAGATGAGGCTGTAGCACTTGGTGCTGCCATTCAGTCATCAAAAGAGAACGAAGCCTATGCCGCACTGTCTGTTCAGGTTGTTGACGGCAAAAAAACAACTGACAGGACAAAGAGCGGTTTGAGTTCTCATGTTTCTGTTAGAGCAGAAAGAAAGCTGAGCAGTCTCAGCATGCTTACTCTCAGAGAAACTACCGCCCATGCAATGGGTGTAATCGCCATTAACGACGAGGGCAATCATTATTACAACGAGATTATTATCCCTGCTAACCATCCGCGCCCCGTTCGCGCTGCAAAAAAATTCAGATTCTACACTTCTCCCAGAACTGCTAATGAATTGGCTATTTATGTCCTCCAGGGAGACAGCGAGAATCCCTTGGATTGCCAAATTACGTACAAATATGTGGTGACCGGAATTAAGCACGTTAACAGAGGCGAGAAAATCGGAACGGTTATTCGGATTCAATACAGCTACGACGTGAATGGAGTTATTCATATTCAGGCACGTCAGGAAGACTCAACTGTTGACTTGCCAATACGGCGGGAAAACATCCCGGCGGATATCTCCAAGTTTGGTCAGCCTGTGACAAGTGATGATAAGGAGCAGGGCTTCAACGTGGGGCTTCAACTTGGTACCAGAAGCAGTCAAAGCCTTGTTCATAAGTATAAAGCAGTTACGTTCAGCAATGTTGAATGGGTAAAATACGATAACATTCAAACCCATCCAAGTGGCGCTGAATTCAACGAACCGACAGTTCATGTGATTGCCAATGAAGAAAACATCGAGTTCCATGGTTACAACATTAGTGAAATGAACGAAGGAGTTCGTTACACAATAGATCCATCTGATGACTTCGAGATAGAGTGTGACATCAATACCTCAACGATCAGCCCTCATCCGGGAGGATATTTGGAGATATCGCTTGGTCTGATTTCCGCACATCTTACCGAAAATGGCGGAGATATATTGATGGATGGGGTCAGCGTGGCCACCGTAGCCCCTCGCTTTCACTTGAAAATGTCGCTCACAAACGGAGGACAATATGAGGTGGAAATAGATAGGAGAGCGGTAGGACGCAGATTCAAAGCTTCTAAAACCGACGTTGACGTTAGATTTGGATTCGTACATGAATCGCACTATTGCCATCTGCTCTCGCACGCCTATATTTCCGATATTTCGATGATGCAGGCAGTTGGACAGGAAGGCGACGACAATCCCGATACCGAAACATGGGACGATTGATGCAACGGGGCAAATGACAGTGAGGTAATACGGCATGGCAGACTTTGATGTGTTTGATATGGTTGGATTGGCCTTTGATCCGCCTGAAACCAATGCCAGACAGGTTAAAAAGAAAATAGATCAGAAAAAAGCTGAACTCGGTTCCACTCTTGGGCGTGAGACTCAACAGACGAATCGAGACGCTCTTCAAGCGCAAATTGATTATCTGGACGGTATTGCAATCCAAATTCTTTCTCCAGACGGGAAGAAACTGATTGATTCGGCGTTTAAACCGCTTGCAGATAGGAAGACTGCAGCGGAGTTAAGTTCACTCTCTGCTACTGTTGAACTACTTGCGATTACCGGAGAACATACCGTTACCGAAGCAACCATTCGTCATTATAAAAAAGAGAGCCGTCTTTCGGTTGAGCATGTAAAGAAGGCGTTCACCGACGCTGGATTTGAAATAATTGATAAAGACCCGCTTGCGGCTTTCCCGAAGTTTCCTACTAATGCGGATCGCATTTACTCCGAGCTTGCTGCCCTCAGAAGAACGAAAGATCCTAATCCGAATGGCGCGGATACCTCTGTTGTTGACGACCTTTATTCTTTTGCGGCCTATATATCTAACGATACGGAAAACATTGCTTTGTATAAGGCAATGGACACGAAAAAATTATGGGAAATATTTGACCCTGCCTCACGCAGATATTCTCAGCGAAACGATGACCTCGGCAAGTTGTGCGGCTCACTCTCAGCGGCGGCAAAAACATATGTGTTTAATTCAGACGAAAATCGGGCCGCCTACGAGAGACACCTACTATATCGTTCTGATGAACTTACGAAGCTGTTTTCCACAATGAAAAAAGTTCCGGAGGCAACATTACTGAGCTCAAAGTTCGCCGATCCGTGTATAAAAATCATTTGCAACTATTTTTCTGATTATGAGGTTGCTCTTGCAATTTATAACAAAGAAGCAGGATTTACGGATAATTACTATTGGCCGACGTCGTGGGTCTATACAGTAAAATGCAGCTATTGTGGATCTGTAAGTGAGTTTGAATCCGAAGCAGACGCAATGAAGGCTAACTCCTGCAAGAACTGCCGCAAGCCGCTTTTTAAAAAATGCGACAAGTGCGGAAAGGCAATCCCGGTTTTCAAAGACTCCTGCCCCCACTGTGGGTATGTTTTCGCGAGCGCTGCTCTGTTCTCAAAGTTTTTCCAGCAGGCTGAAGCCGCATTCCGAAGGAGCGATTTTGATGCTGCCAGACAGTATCTGTTTCAGGCGCAGACGGCCGCTCCCGGAGAAAAGGCACGCATCGACCAACTTGCGAAGCAAATCGAAAAAGAAGAAGCCGTTCTTAAGGAACCTATAAGCAGACTGCGCCAGCTTATTGCTGAACGAAAGTTCAATACTGCAAAGACGGAATTGGGTTCAATTATCAGGAAATACCCCAATTTGAATGTCGTGGAGTTTGACCAGACAATAAACGGAGAACTTGCCAAAGCTGACAGACTTTTCTCCTCAGTAAGCAATAGTTCTGATTCTAAGAAAGCAGACATATGCATCATAATTCTGATGCAATGCGTTGATTATCCTCCGGCATTGTCGTTTCTCCGAGCTACTGCGCCGATACCCAGCAGTAACATATCCGTTGTGCCTGTATCAGGTACGGGGGTCATAAACGTAAGCTGGGGGCGTTCAACCGAACAGGGTGTCAGTTATCGGCTTGTCAGAAAAAAAGGAAAAGTTGCGCCGTCATCTGAAAATGACGGAGAAATACTTGCCGACAAGACTTCCGCAACGTCATTTACCGACGAGCACATAAAGCCTGGTCAGATATATACATATTCTGTCTTTACCGTAAGATGGGATGTGTATTCGTCGCCCATTTCCAAAACAGGGATGCTTTATGCAGACGTGAAGAATCTCCATGTTTCCCAACGAGAAATCGGAGTGCGGGTTACCTGGGATTCCCCCGACAATAGCCGTGGGGCAACTGTTGTGCGCATTTGCGACGGAAAGAACATCACTCTGACTGATGCGGCTCACGGCAGTTATGAAGATCCTGACACTAAATACGGAAAGACATATACCTACAGGGTGTTCGCCAATTACGATGGAAATAACAGCAGTCCGGGCGTTGAGAGCAGTACTATTACGCCTTTGCCGACAGTCGGTTCCTTCTCTATTCGAGCAACGCAAGTTCGGGATAATGTTTACAAAATTTCCTGGACTGTAAAACAATGCGGGATTGATCTTCGCGTTATGGTTAACGAAAAACTCTCCGTTGAAGCCAAGTCAGAAGACGGAGCGGCTCAAGCTACTTTGCCAAAGGAAACCTTCTGCAAGATAAGTGTCCTCGCATATTCCGGTGGAAAATGGATTAACAGTGAGAACAGTATAGAAGTTAATACCTATTCCTCCGTTGGAATAGATAAGAAAGCAACCAGCATGGAAGAAAGCATGATTTCTGGGCGTAATGGTATCAGCTATAGAATTGACTTGAAAATATACCTTTCCGTAAAAACGCCTTCCAATATTTCATCTTTCTATTACACGGTTAGAACCGCAAAATCAACTAACCGATGGGCAATATTGGAAGAGATTGGTAAATCCCCGGATATACAGAAAGTATCACTTGCTACATACCAGAAACAGGGCTTTATTCCTTATCAGGACTTCGTTCTGAACGAAACAGCATTCTTTATTTCCGTTTTTACCTGTTATTCCGCGGGCGGTAAGGAGATAGTATCTGAGCCACAGAAAATGAAGATCGATCGTCCTTTGAATGCTAATTTGTTTTGGTCCGTCTCCTATGGAATGTTCGACGGATTAAAACTGATGATTGAGCTTAGTGGAAACAAACCCATAGAGTATGTTCCTGAACTCTACCTTTGTGTTTGTGATACAGGTCAATTTATTGCTTCACAGGATGATAAGAATGCAGTGCTGGTTATGAAGGTACCATCCGTTGATTTGGATACTCCGGTAACCGAGTATCGTAAATCATATTCAGTAAAAACGGATATCCCCGCAAAGTATTTGAAGAAATGCAAGTATTTTCTCTTTGAGCAAGATACAACAAGCGGAGACAATATTATGCTTCGATGGAAGCAAGGATTCTCGGGAAAGGTATGAGGTGAAAAATATGGCGAAATTTACATGCCCCTTCTGTATTCGCGAGTACGACAAGAGCAAAGTTCTTTATGTTTGCCCTGACTGCGGGACTGAAACAACTCCCAGCAGATTTGCCCGTGAACCGATCAAATGCAAAAACTCCGCCTGCGGAGGATTAGCAACTTTGAGAAAGTGCCCTTCCTGTGGTGAAATAATCCCCAAGATGGCACTTGAAACGCCGAATCTACCGTTCAGCATTGTTGGAGTATCAAACTCCGGCAAAACCAACTACATAACGGTTATGTTGCATGAATTGGGCCGTTCATCCGGGTTGAGGCTTGCATTAGGCCATCAGACAAAAGCGACTCTGGATCATCAGAATACAAACTGCGATCTAATTTATGAGCAGCACACGATTCCCGAAGCAACCCGGGCTGGCGAAAGCATGCCTCAAATCTGGTATATTAAGAATCTACAGAAGAGACGTGGCAGTGAAGTTCCCACATATACTTTCACTATTTTTGACGGTGCGGGTGAAGATCATGAAAACAGTCTTGACCCGTCATCGACAGTTTGCAGGTACATCAACGCATCTAAGGCAATTATCCTAGCAATCGATCCGCTTGTTCTCCCAAATATCAGACGCGGAGGTGTAGTCGATGCCAATGTTATGAGCAATTCGCTGGGAGGTTCTGAAGGAAGCACTAAGAATGCGGAAGATGTCATCAACAGCGTTGCTGCTTATATTAAGGCAGCACGGGGCATTAAAACAACAAAGATGCTAGATATCCCCGTTGCGGTTGTTCTTACTAAATTCGATACGATTCTTAACCATCGTGCATTTGGCCCTCAGGCTCTGATTAAGAGCAGCAGTCTCACTGTGAGAAATGGCGTGGTTGATATGGCGGAAATCCAGCAGGTTGATTCCGAGATAAGAAACTGGCTTGAGCAAATCGGCGAGAGCGCTTTTATTGATGCCCTTGACTCCCATTTCAAGGAATACTATTTCTTTGGTGTTTCTAGCTACGGCGCACCGCCGAAGGATGCGTACACTTTACCCGATGAAATTAAGCCTCATCGCGTTCTCGACCCGATTCTTTGGCTGTTTAAACGAGCGAAGTTTATCGACTAATTCAGTAATCATACTATGGAATGGACAATTCGGCAAAGACAGGAGGTCATCAAATGTATTCTGAACTAATATACACGAGATGCGGTGAAGGAATTGATATTCTCAGAGGAAGAAACCCAATAAAGAACAGTGGGTTCAAGGTGTTTTCGTGCTCTGAAAATGTAACTGAAGCCGGCTTTACAGATCTCCCCTTTCTGTACGCTACAGCACAAAGCAAAGAGCCCTATGCAGACCCCAGTTTTATGGATGATGCATATCTTTTTATTGTACCTGATTTGGGTGGGAAGTATCTGTTGAATTTTCATCCTATACCTTTCAACAGAACTGCGACCGGGGATTATTCACACCGCCCCGGCAACTTCATTAATCAGATTTTCATTGGTCAATTCGATGACATCTACCCATACGAGCTGTTTGGCAATGAGTCGGTATGGGATGCTCAAAAAAGAGGTGAGGCTTTCTATTACGAAAACTCACCCACGCCGCTGGCGCAGCGGGATGATCTTGGAGAAACCATTGGCTACATCAACTTTGATGATATAGCTGCATTTGTTGCAGAAGGTCGTCGAGAAGCATTGATGGGTGCCATTGCATTCATCATAGCTCAGTACAGTCTTCCGCCCGAAAAAAGAAAGTTCCTGGTGATCCGGGATGAACACTCCAAATTAATCGAGCTTTGGATTGCTGCCATTGAAAGCGCTTTTTCACCGAGAATGGCTGCAGGACTATCTTTTGCAACACGGCTTGACAAATTTGCCAATGCCAACAAGTACACAGTTAATCTTTCGGGGCAGTATCAAACCCAAATCAACCTGCAAAGCCCTAATCAGAAGCTTCGTTTCAGAGCAATGGTAGTCGGAGTTGACGAACGGGATAAGACAAATGTTGCAGCTGCAAAGGCACTTGCTAATTCTCCATATGTTGTTTTGGATGGAAAAACGAAAACCTTGTCGGTCAATGTTGATGCATCAAACCCCTACTACAGATATGTCACCACATACGATGAAGGGCATGAGTATCTGTGTCGACAGTTTATGCAGATGGTTGATGTTGCGTCGCCATCCGAAGATGTACTCAAGCTTTATTCTGCTTTCGTAAGCCTGTCAAGATACAGTTCGAGCAAGCAACTGAAAGATTTGCTCGCCTCATTGAACATATTAGGACAGTACCAATTAAAAAAGACATCTGACCTTGAGCGATTGTACAGAGAGATCAAACAGGATATACCCAGGTTCCTGAAAGAAGATGCCGTTTCTTCTTTCGCTATTATGCGTTGGCTTGATCTCGCCGCTGCTGTCATTGGCGATGATCCGGTAAGAGAAACCTTTAAAGATGCTGTCTGCCGCTCGTATGCCGATAACATTTATATGAGGCCACAGTCAGAGCCTACGATGGATCTGCAAAACGCCATCAAAAAGAGTGCGTTTGCACAAAGTGCATATGACCATATTATTTTACGGACTACTGTTGAGGCTTATGTAAATGCAATTCATGCCTATAAGCCTGCGGATTGGGTATCCTTTACAGGGTTCTTCATTGAGGCATTGAAGGTTTATAGAGGTGCTTTCCCCGAGTCGGTCAAAATGCTTCTCCCTGATAGCATTAATGCATTGTATCAAGCAAGGGATGGACAGAATGCAGTCCGGGTAGCCTCATTATATGCTGCGCTAAACCGGGGGCAGACCATCGATATCATTCTTACAGATGCAAGTTCAACCACAGATCAGAACTATATCGCTTTTCTCGTCCTATTGGTATGCAAAATCGCACCGGAAACGATTTCCACGGAAAGTGATCTGACACGGCTGTACAAGCAACTGCAACAGTTTAACCTGGACAGCCATTTCTCGGCGGTTCTTGCTTACAAAGCGCAAACGCTGGTTCGTACTCAGGATATGGAGAGATTCCTTGATTGGATTCAGTCTAACAGAGAATTGAAAAGTATCAATATGACCTCTGTAATCAGAATCTTTGACAAGAACATTGTTTTATCCGATAAAGCTGCAAAAAGGCTGGCATCCCGAATCCAGAGCTGCCGTACGGAGAATATTCCGTGTATTAACTCTGCTCATATCTACGCACTGGATGCCCTTGATGACCGAAAGCTAGCGAGTGGACTTATTCCCCTCCTTAACAGCATGATATCTCAGGGCTTTCCATCCATAAAGGATGCAGCGTATGCAGAACGCCTGGTGGGCAAGCTTTATAGCGGTCGATTGCCGGAAGAAGCGTTTGCCACCATTGTTTCGGCAGCCTCAAATTCCCCGTATTACTCAGCTTTGATTGCTGAAGAAGCTATGCAGTATATCGGGACAAGACAGGATTCAGTCATTGGCGAGGTCATTGATACGGCTGTTCAGACAAATAGCAGAACTATATTTGATGCTCTTGTCAATGCGTGTGCAAACATCAAGCAATTTGACAAAGGAATGTCTGCCATCCGCGGAACGCTTCGCTCCAAAGCAGCTCTGCAATACTTTGCACTTATCGAAAAGGACGCAAGGACTTTGCATAATCAAAAGAAGGAACAGTCCCTGTTTGGTCGTCTCTTCTCACGAGGATCCTCCAATGACTCTGATTCGTGGAAATGGGGCAAGAAATAGAATTGTAGGTGATTTTTTATGGAAGTAATCTTTTATCTGCTTCTTATAGCGCTCGTGGTATATCTGATCTATCTTTTGGTCAGATATGTAATACTACCAATCGCTTCTGTGGCAGGAGTCATTACGCTTGTGGTTAGTGCTGGCTATGGATTGATAGTATCTTTAATTAGTTTTATTAAATCTCTTAGTAATAATCTTAATCCCTACGCCACCTATGTAGATAAGCATGCTGATATTTCTGCAGGAATTAGAAGGAACTACTGTTTCGGTCCAGGATTTCACCAGATTTCAGAGATTGTTAAAGGCGCTTTTGAAAATCTCACAGAATACCGTACCAAACTAACAGCATGGAAGAACAGGGCAATACAGCACAAATGGATTATTGATATGTGGATCTATTTGGGTTATGGCTTTGCAATTTTTTGCGCTCAAGTTCTAGGATTCATTTGGATCAGTGCTTTTTCCGTCATACTTTCTTCAGCAATCATTATCGGGATGGTTGTGTTCTTCCTGTTTTTCTCGATACTGTGGTTGACTGATCGTATAGTTCTAATTCTGAAATCAATTCACAGCCGGTGCCCCAATTGCAAACGGAAATCTGTTATTCCTGTTTTTATTTGTCCAACCTGCGGTCTTGAACACAAGAAACTGGTTCCAGGTCCTTACGGTGTTTTTAAACGGAAATGCACCTGTGGGGCCATGTTGTCTACCACGTTTATCGGTGGACGATCTGAATACGAGGCACACTGCCCTTTTTGCGGGACAGAGCTTCTTTCCAGCAGTTCTCAGCAATATGGTATTCAGCTTGTCGGCGGCGTCGGAACTGGCAAAACCACTTTCTTGGCAGCGTTTTGGCACGAGTACAAAGATTGGCTGAATCGTCGACACGACATTACCTTTGAAGCAACCCCCGCAGACGCTTTTGCCGATCTTGAGGAGTGGTTTAATACCGGAAAATCCGAATCCACGCTGGAAACAAACGCCAATATGTATAGCGTTATTCATGCTGCTGGCCAAAAAGCATCTGTTCAAATGACCATATATGATATTGCGGGTGAGGCGTTCGATTTTGCTAGCAGTGATACCCAGCAACAGCAGTTCAGATACTGTGAAGGTTTCCTTCTTGTTGTTGATCCAACAGCAACCCCAAACTATGTATCCGATACAATCGCAAACTTTATTAGCTCATTGGATGAAGTAAAAGGAAAACGCACTACCAAGGCCGCTTCCGTGCCGGTTGCCGTGATAATTACAAAATCTGACTTGCACAAGAAAGAAATCGGTCTTCCATATATCAGGGCTACATATAAGCCCATGACAGATTCAGAGGTTCAGCTTTCTTTTGAGCAGCACCAGAATGATATCTGCCGGGCATTTCTTTATGACCACGGCTACGGAAATGCAATTAATCTGATAGAAGCAGAGTTCTCTAATATCAGATATTTCCCTGTCAGCGCAATGGGACACACTACAGAAGATGGTCAATATGAACCGTGGAGTGTCATGGAGCCTGTCTTCTGGCTAATGAGCAGCGATAACTGTCCCTTACGCAATTTTGCTCAGCAACAATAAACATTCGAGGAGGCAACTATGGAAAAGTTCGGCTTTGTTTTAGCGACCAAGATGCTCGTTGAGGGAAAGCGCAAAGTGCGCTATATGTATCATGAGGAAACAACCAACCCGCAGGATAGCGGATGGAGGTTCTTCTGTGGTGATGAAGACGATGACTATGTTAACAACCCGGATAATATCGCAATTTACGACATTAATACCATTCTTGAAATCGACAGAAGTGTTTTACCTTATCTGAATTGTTCAACAGGTATTGCTCTTGAAAGAGAGAATGAAAATGACACTTTCATCGTTTCAAGCAGCTTCAACGCAGACGGGGAGTGTAATTAATTATGGCACTCCATCGCCCATATATCCGCCAGGAAGTTAGAGAAGAAGTCGAGCGCAGAGCAGAAAAGAACGAAAAGGGACAGTTCCTTGACGCCAACACACATGAGCCAATCGAGGGGCAGTATGATCTTGGTCATAAAGCCGGTCATGAGCACTGGCGTGAAGCCGAACAAGCTGAAGCCGAAGGCTTGACACAGGAAGAGTTTAATGACCGAATGAACAACCCGGATTATTACCAGATCGAAGATCCGCATGAGAACAGGTCTCATGCCCATGAGATGCCTGCGGATGAGCAGGGAGAAGAAAATGGCCAGTCCATGTGAGGAGCTGTGGTTTCCGATGCATAATAAGAACTAGCAATTATATGCAAAACGGCTTTAACCTAATTTAGAAAAATGGAGGTGAGTTTGTGACTTCTCCGACGATACGAATTGCACACATGAATATCGTATTACGCCCATTTGACTATAATGATTATGTCTCGGCATTTGAAAATTGGACTTCTGATAGAAGAACGGCACAACATCTTTCGTGGAATCCTCATAAAAGCTGCAAGGATACAGAAAACCTCATTCGTCAGTGGATACATGAGTATGTACAAACAGAAAACTACAGATGGTGTATTGACTTTCACGGTGCATCGATAGGGTGCCTTGAGGTAAAGAGCAGGAAAAAAACACATGAAATATCCTACTGTTTGGGTTCGAAGTATTGGAATCAAGGAATAATGACATGCGCTTTACAGGAATGCCTCAATTACCTTTCCCAAAATAACATGACCGAGTTTATGGCCCTATGTTTAGATGCTAATGACAAATCCAAGCGCGTCCTAGAGAAAAATGGATTTGCTGTCACGGCAACAACACAACAAAATGGTAACACATATTTAGTCTACACCAAAAGCACAGTGTAAAACTAATAAACGAAAGACGGTGATAAAGTATGATTAATGCGCATGTCGGCTTGACATATGCGTGCAACATGAACTGCGAACATTGCTATGTAAAGGGGAAAAAACACAAAGCAGTTAAAACAAACTCGGATATTCTACTAAATAGGCTCGAGTGCCTTGGGACGTTTTATATTACATATACAATGGGAGAAACACTCCTTTGGAGCGGATTTTACGACTTTGCGCGCAAGGCAAACAAAAAGGGATTCTATCAAATTCTGTTATCTAATGGTTCAACAATTCAGTCCGAAGAAGTTGTCAGGAGACTGACGGCGGCTGGAATCAAAAAAGTAGGGATAAGCATTGACAGTTCAGAACCAAGCAAGCACGATAAAAATCGAAACTTTTCAGGGGCATACCAACTTGCCAATAATGCAATCCGGCTCTTGGCTGCTGAGCCACAAGTATGGTTGCAAGTTGCGATGACCATAGGAAACCACAATCTGTGCGAGGTTCCCCTGGTCATAGAAAATATGAAGATGTTAGGTGTAACATCCTTCAGTTTCCTGTGGCTACGTGAGAATGGCACTATAGCGCCTATTGATAATATTTACCAGTATGAAGAAATCATGAAAATGTTGATTTTAATGCATAATACTGGAGCAGTTGATATAAATGTGCATGATTACAGGATGAACTATATTGTCAACTCCTTATATACAGATGGACAAATAACCCAGGAGACAAGGCAAGATTTCTTAAATATGAATTCATGCCACGCTCTTTCAGACTTAATTCTGGTGGATCCTTCGGGAGATATGTATGCATGCAATTTTGCTGATAAACCATTTGCAAATATATACACGAGTGAATTGGAAGAAATTGCTGAATACCAGCTACTTACTCAGCCGTTATGTGGAGGACAAAAATGAGATATAATGAAAATTATGTTATAAAGAAGACCCTTTTGGGAAGATTATATTTGGCCAATCAGGAAACGGGCGATGTAGTTGATGTTAACCCAATCACTGTGGATATTCTTGAAACTATAAAGAAAGAGCAACCGACAAAGGAAGAACTTATTATGAAAATGTGTGCGGAATACGACGCTGCTGAATCGGAGATTCGTGCAGATATCGAGGAAATCCTTCAGGTACTCTCGGAATATAACATAGTATACTAGGTGAAGCAATGGATAAGATGCAGTATTCAAAGCTCATAAAGTTGGATCCGAACATACCAGTTTTTTTTCAACCGTGGTTTTTGGATGCAGTGAGTCCGAACTGTAACTGGGATGTGTGTGGCAACTACATTGACAGAAATAAATGGGGTGTACATCCGTATTTCTTGGAAAAGACTGACGGCATCAAGGCTGTCTGTGTTCCACCACTTACACAGTATATGGGCCCCTTTGTACATATTGATAATAGCATAAATAGTCCACGGCATTTTTCAGCTGAAGCTCTCATTTTGACAGGTTTACTCAATGAAATTCAGGAAAAGGGCAATTTTTACGCCCAAAAATGGGGGCCATGGCAGTCAAACTGGCTACCAGCCTATCACTGTAGGTTTAATCAATCATCGAGAATTACATTCTATGTTGATGGACACCAAGATTATTCTGTGGTTAAGGCAAATTACTCGTCGCAAGTTCGAAATAAGCTTCATAACAAAAATGGTATTGCAATTCGGGAAGAAACAGCTCCCTCTATCTTATATGATATGGCAGTAGAATCACTACGGAAAGTTGATAAGAAGCCTAAATATAGCTCTCAGGAGTTAGAAAGGTTAATAATCGCTTGTGTCAAAAATGAGGGGGGACGTCAATTAGTGGCTTACTCGGCCACTGGGCATCCTCTTGCATCAGTTCTGTTGTTAGAAGATAATCTTAACCTTTACTATTACATAGCCGGTGAATATGCACAATTCAGGGGACAAAATGCGCCTACGCTTCTTGTCGATGAATGTATTCAGATCGCATGTAAAAAAAGAAAGGGTTTTGATTTTACGGGATCAATGTTACCTAATGTTAGTAAGTTTTATCAGTCGTTTGGCGCACAAATTATTAATTATAATATGTTAACAAAGGATAACCGTAAGAATCAGAGTGATATATCGGTAGAAAACTTAAGCAAAAAGCTTCTATTCCGTTTCTAGGTGGCAACAATGAAAAACTCAACTCGCTACAAAATAGTTACTATTTTAAATAGGATTATCCCCAAAAACAAGCGAAAAATCTTCTTTTTCGATAGAGGACTGATTTCGTTTAACGAAATTGAACTGGCAAGGTATTTGGAGAATAACAACCCAGATCATGATTACAAGCTGGTATTTTGCACGAATTGTGTGGATAAGGCGAAGAGCTTATTTCCCAATAATGTTTTGGTTGTTCACTCTGACATTCGAGGTTTATATCATCAACTAACGTCTAAATATGTTTTTGTAGAGCAAAATGGGCATAAATGGGTTTGCGAGCCAACACCAAGGCAAAAAATAGTTCAACTTTGGCATGGTACTCCCATCAAGCGAGTAGGAAATCTAAACAACAGCCGGCCATGGTATAAATATGACGACGCATATAGTTTGGTATTGGCTACTTCAAATTACGCATGGCAAATAATGAAAGCGTGTTTTGATTACAATAATTCTAAAAGAATTATTTGCCCATATCCAAGATGCGATGCAATAGATCGCGGGCTAACTGAAGAACAAAAAATGGTACTTACAGGATCTGCTGCGTCTAGAATTATACTTTGGTTACCCACATTTAGAACCGCGTATTATGAAGAGCACTCATGTGGCCGCGAAGATTTTCCAATACTCAGCGAAAGCAATGCTGAGATTCTGAATCACTTTCTTATAAAAAATAATTGTGTTTTGCTGATTAAATGCCATGCTTTGCAGAGGAAAATACCACTATTCTCAAACCAATATACTCATATTAAATTTATTCAAAACAGTGACCTGATAAATCAAGGGATAACACTGTATAACTTGATTGGTGAAAGTGATTGCTTGATATCCGATTATTCTTCTGTTATTTTTGACTACCTACTACACAATAGGCCAATGGTATTTACTGATAGTGACTTTGATAGCTACAAGAATCAACGTGGATTTATCAATGAAGAATTGTTTTACAACCTTCCTGGTGGAATGGCCTCAACAATGTCTGACTTAATAGATGCACTGAGCGAAGCATTGACAACTGATCCATACAAGGCAGAAAGAATGCAGTTAAATAGGAAAATGAATGCACAGGTGCCGAATAATTATTGCAGACAAGTGCTTTTATTAGTGGGGATTTTGAATGAGAAAGAGATATAAAATTGGCTTTACAGCGGGGGTTTTCGACCTGCTTCACGAAGGGCATTTGAATATTTTAAAGCGAGCAAAAGAGTATTGCGAAACCCTTGTCGTAGCCATAACTACTGATGATTTATGTAAAGAGCGCAAGGGGTGTTATCCCGCCATCCGTTTCAAAGACAGGTGTGACCAGGTCTTAAAAACTGGCTATGCGGATATCGTCGTTGCGCAAAGAAATATGGATAAGGTTTCCTTGTGCTTGTCATTAAATGTGAATGCTGTTTTTGTAGGCGATGATTGGAAAGGAACCGATGCTTGGATTTCTTTGGAGAGGCAACTGAGCGCTTGTAGTGTGGATGTCATTTACTTGACGAGAACTCCTGGCATTTCAAGCTCAGAACTCCGACAACAATGCAAAGGCATGTATTTACGATTTGATGATGAAAGGGATGGCTATACCCTCTTAAAATATGATGGTACAGATGACGTTATTAATGTTCCAAATCGACTTGGAGTGTACCCAATTTTGCAAATTGATAGTCAAGCATTCAGCTTTTGCAAGGCAAAAGAGATTTGCTGCGGAGATTGGATTGAGAAAATCGGCAATGAAGCATTTTGGAGTTGTACCAATCTTGAGAGCATCATTTTGCCGGAAAAACTACAGTCGCTGGGTAAAGCAGCATTTGCAAACTGTGTTAATCTAAAAAATGTTCACTTACCAGACGGAGTTATAACGCTGCCAAGCTATTTGTTTATGGGCTGCTGCTCATTAAAAAACATTATGTTCTCACAAAATATAGAAAGAATTTGCCCCAATGTATTTGACGTTGATAGCCCTTGCGTAGATAACATTTCAGGTGTTTATGTCGTTAACAATTGGGCGATAGGTGCAGCGGAAGGTTGTACAACGGTACGCATACCGCAAGGATGTATTGGTATAGCTGACGCTTCGTTTTTAGGAAACAGTGATATTGAAGTTATTTACATTCCTGAGTCCGTCCGAAAAATAGGGGCATTCTGCTTTGACGGCTCCAAACTTTGGGATAATTCTCAATCGGCGGGTATTGTGTACGCTGATCAATGGGCTGTGGGACTTGTTGATAACTCTCTTTCTGCGCATAGCCTCACATTGAGAAATGGAACCACAGGAATAGGCGATATGGCTTTTGCTTGCTGTAGAAATTTACATGAAATAAAGGGCCTTGAACTTGTTAGATACATTGGAATAAACGCATTTCGAGGATGCGTTCGCTTGGAGGTTGTAAAGTGCTAATTTCAGATATTGAACAAGATCCAATAGCGGCTTTGAAATATATGGAAAGAGTCGTCAATGATGGTCCTCCATCTGGCCTTAAATTCACGAATAATGTAAGCCTTGAGACAAATCCTTGGCTATGCGATAGAGTTGATATTGATTTGGCTTTATGTCCTCAGGATGCTGTGAAGATAATTGGAACTGAACAGACCATAATTAGCAAAATTCTCGGTTGCAGAGGTCTTTTTATTCATCCTGATTTCAAAAAAAGGTTTTCTAATAATACTCAAATAGAGCATATCTTAACGGGTTATCCAACTTCGAGTGCACGAACAATATGTGTTAGTTCGATTGGAAGCTATATTAAATTACATTACCCCGGAATCTTGGGCCGAGTTGATAAATCTCTTAGTGAACAAGATATTATTAATAGCGTAGATGTAACATCCTTGCTGAAGCGGGCCGTTGCTAGGGGAAAGGTCTCATCCTTACTTTCCTTTTTCCCAGAAGAGTCTGGGCGTGTCGGAATATTAGAGAACTCGATATTTTCGTTTACGGTAAGAGACATTCAGCCCTATGGAAAAGACAATACAGATATTTCCTACATTATTCCCGCATTTTCGCTCTACGGGCAAGACTACTTGGCACCTTATGATGATACATTGCTATCACAACTCATTGAACAGAAAAAGGACGTAGGTATTCACTATACCGAACATCTTTTGATACCAATTATTGATTGCTATCTTTCACTCCTCTTTAATGAAGGACTGCAACATGAAATGCATTCTCAAAACTTCTTGCTTGGCTTTAACAAACGCTGGGAGCTGAGCGCAATAATTTTGAGGGATATTGAGTCGATTCAGAAAGACATGACTATAAGATCAGACCAGCAAATTGAAGAACCGGTCAATAGTTATCCGAATAGATGCCTTTGGAGAGGACAAATCAATTATGAGGAGAAACATAGTTTTATGTTTGATCATAAGATTTACGACTTTTTTATCAGCCCACTTTTGAACAAAATTGGGAAAGATGAAACCGAAAAAAGGAAATGCCTTTCCACAGTTTCTGCATTTGTCCAGGAAAAATATCACGATCAAATCCGAGAGTATTTTCCCAAGAATGGAAAGTGGTACAAGTTTGACGATGTTATTGTATCAAGAGCAGTAAAACGAAGACTCTTCTTAGAATGTGATAATCCTGTTTTAAGATGAAGAAGGGCGTAATTGGAATTCCTGTCGCCCGATTTAAATATGCTATGTTAATATTTGCAATATATAACATAAGAACACAGCGTGGGAGGTGAGAAAATGAAAAAAGGTTGGAAGAAGCCTGTTGCTGTACGCAAGACTAAGACCATGACTTGCTAATGGGCAAGGCACCTTAATACTTAGGAAAGGAGTGTCACGCAATGAAGAAGAATTGGAAGAAACCTGTCGCTGTACGCAAGACTAAGACCATGACCTGCTAATAGGCAAGGTACCTCAGTGCTTAGGAAAGGAGGAGCGTCGCATAATGAAGAAGAATTGGAAGAAGCCTGTCGCTGTACGTAAGAGCAAGACTATGACCTGCTAAAATAGTAGTTACTTCAAGAAACACGGCCATGCCTCGCGTGGCCGTGTTTCTATATAGTTACGCATAAGGTACATATTTGAAATTACTAAACAAGTTTGGATAATGTACAATAGATAAGGTACAATAACTTGCGCAAATTGAAATTTCTGTGACGATGATAAATCCCGGCTACCCAGCATAAGAGTATTTGGCATAGCATGTAACCTTTCTTTGACGCTCATACAAGCCACTTTCGATTTGATGAATGAGGACATTATGCGACCAGCCATTTTCAGCAGTCTTTTTGATATACCAAATCCGCTGTTCAGCGTCTTTGACCTTATCTAAAATAGCCGTATTGTGCGACCACGGAATTTGTGCAGACGCCGTCTGCACAAATTCTTCGTCAGGGTAGGTCTCTGCAAACTTCGCCATATATTTTAGGTTCCGCACGGAATAGCCCTTGGCATTCGGAAAGGCAAGGCGAATATCTGCGGCGAGATTTTCAATAAACTTGCTGCCCCAAGTCTTATGCTCGTTTATGACCGTACCGATATGGTAGTAGAGCATAATTAATTCACGGTTCATACTGAGTGCCGCCTTATACTGCGCTCCTCTGATTTCACCCTTTATGGTTTCTATAATTTCGATATACTCATTGTTGTTCATCAACATTGTAGCCCCCTCCGTTTTCCTATTTCAAAAATCTGTTTTCATACTCCTGATGGTGCAGACAATAGCCCTGTGCGATTAGGGCATCCGTTTTCAGCGCAACGAGGTTCGTGTCCGAGTGCATCGCACTGGCGATTTGCTGTATATCATAGCCGTAACGGATATACTCGAGGATTTCCACGTCATCCAAGGACACCTGAGAAGCGAACACATTCGCTTCGTATTCCATCCGGCTCTCCTGCATATTGAAGATATTGAACTCTTTGAAGCCACCTGCTTTCACGGCTTCCTTTCGGTGCAGAACATCGTGTCCGATCTCGTGGAGCATAACGATGCCTTCCATCACCGGATGCAGATCATTTTTAATGAAGATAAATCGGTTGCGCATCAGAACCTTATAGGCTCCACGCTGCCGCTTGAAATCCACGGGGACGACTTCAATGCCAAGCTCACGAGCGATCCTGTGCGGATCTCTCGTGCCGAGCGTATCGACCAGCTTGTTTGCCGTCTGTACGATCTCCAAAGTCTGAATATCCAAGAGCGAACACCCCCTTCTGCCTATTTTGGCAATTCTATTCTAACATAAGCTGTGTCCCATTTAATGGACACAATGAAATCAGTCCTTACGGTACTTCTTGGGCGTGAACTTCTTATTCTTCTCTTTGGCGATCCAATACGCATCCTGCAAAGCTTTCATCATCACATCCAAATCCTCATCGGCAATATTACCGCCGGCAAAAAGGCCGCTGACCTCATCAACCAGCGCCTGCGCCTGCTTTGCGCCCTTCGCACCGTACCTCTCTGCGGCGGAGAGGAGAAACTCCTCGTCCTCATTCAGAAAGTAGTTTTCTTCGGTATGAAACAACTCCGCCAGTTTGTGGTAGATGTCCCGTTTCCTCGGATAGCATTCGCCGGATTCATAGTTGGTGATCGTTCTGAGGGAGACTCCAAGAGCCTTCGCCAGTTCCTCCTGCTTCAAGCCTGCCTTTGTGCGGGCTTCTTTTAATTTCTCGCAAAACCTCATTGTACCGTCCTCCGTAGTGTTCAAAATATGTTAGAAATTAAATTGCTATTACCTGTTGACAAACGCAGATAAGCTGCATATAATATAGACGCGCAATTAGACTGCGTATTTATATTACTCGAACTTGCGTGTCTTGTCAAGGGGTTTCGGAAAGATACTGCATTTTTGGGGGTGCCGAATATACACAATCGTGATTAGTATGCCCGTTCATACGGAAAAGGAGCAGTAATGGGAAGAAACAATACAAAAGCAGTAAAAGATATTGCAAAGATGTACGAGCAACCGGGTTTGGTGCAGAACGACACGTTCCACAAAACTATTGGTGAACATCTAACGCGATGTGACGTGGGCAACACTTTCGGGCTGCAACTGTAACCCTGAAAGCGTCAAGGAACTTAATGAGGTGATGTGCGTGACAAAAGATAATTGGACACCTATACCGATGTATTGCTCTAACTGCGGAGCATTGCTCTACGGATATAGAAATGATGAGGGGAAAATCAAGTATGAGTGTAAAAGGTGCGGAACCGTAGCGATTCGAGTCCAAAAAGGACGCCGACACGACAAGATTGACCTTTATGCCCCGGAAGGGCAAGCCCGGTACTATTGATCGGATAAAAACTGAATACGGCAAAACGACGGAATGGTTGAGGTGAAACAGACTGCGTAATTCCATCTCCAGGTCACTTGCTTTGAACACTTCGGTTGGTTAAACCAAACTTGCTATGCAGATATGAGAGGCCACCGACAAGACAGTAAGCCATAGGCTTAGTCTGTCTTGCCGGTGGCTTCTTTTTTTCGGCAAGAACAACCGACCAAGGGCTTCCGGCAGAGAAATCTCTGAAAGGAAGCCTTTTTCGATGCTAAATAAGTGGCTCTGCTATATCGCTGAATACCCGTGATCTCTGAATTTTTGACTTTCACCCAAATTCAAAAATTCAAAGGAGATTACAAAATGGGAATTAATTTTGCATATGCGAGAAAAAAGTTTTCGGAAGCTCAGCAGAAACTTCGGAAAGAGTACAAAGCTGCGGGGATGACAGATGAGCAGATTCTTGAGATGTATGAGTATGATCTGCATCAATTCAACAGAAATCTTGCGTACCAACGTCATACGCAGCGCTTGGGCATCCTTGAAGAGCCTGACATGGAGGAAGAGGGCCACAACCCTTTATTGCATAAATTTATTGATGCTCTGACTGTATATCAGCAACCAACCGGGGCTGTTAAACGCTGGTGGCTTGACGAGATCGAGGACGCAGACCTAATAAAAAGTCTAATGCGACTTACGGATGATGAACTTGATCTAATTGATATGCTTGCGTTCGGCGGTTACTCACAACGGGAGATTAGTGAAAGAACCGGAAAAAGTCCCACCGCAATATGTCTGAAGCTGAAGACGATTCGAAAAAAGTTAAGAAAATCCGAATAAGGCTTAATTTTTCCCCTTTCTCGTGATCTACCACTTGAGGAGGTAAATCTCCTACAACGAGAAAGCGAGGAAACAAATAGTCGATGGATAGCAACTGCAAGGAAATAGAGATTTGCCTTTGTCCTAAATGCGCGAGTGCCTTTTACGATATTCCATCTTACAAAATCGTGAGGAAGGACCCGTATCAGGTTAACAAGGATCTCTGCACTTACTGCAACAGCCGCTTTGGTTATGACTTCCTGATCTCCAAGCGGGCAAATGTACAAAAGCCCGGAAAGCATGTAATTCGCACATTGGAAAGTGGGGTCGAAAATGAATAGCATTATAAATGAAAAGCGACTCTTTTCAGCCCTATGTACTGTGTGTTCCCTAAATGAGGTGGAATTATGCAGAATCTGATTTCGAGAAAAGACGCCGCTGAGATTTTGGGAATCAGCGTGAAAACGCTGGATCAAGCAAGGCTCAATGGCCTGATTGCCTATGTGCAGTTCGTTGACAACGGCTGTGTCTACTTCACGGAAACTGCGATTGATGAGTATATCGCAAAATGCACCCACAGGGCAAAGCCATCTGCGCCGACACGCTCCACGTATAGAAAGCGAAGGGGTGAATAAGAACAGGAGGACACTAAATGGCAAAACGGAAACCGCTCCTTCCGGACTACGGAACCGCGCAGATAAAGGGGAAAACCTATTTTAGAACCCGCATCAGTGATGACGAAGGAAATCGAATCTCATTGTATGCTGCTTCGCGTGAGGAGCTCTACGAAAAGGTCATGGAGGTTGAAAAACAGATTGAAAACAAGACCTTCCGGAGAAGCACCCCCACGGTAAGAGAATACTGTGAAAAGTGGCTTCTTATGAAATCAGCCAATGTTCGGGAAACTACGATGATTGACTACCGCTCCAAGGTAAAGAACCACATCATAAAACCGCTTGGCGATATGAAGATGGGAGATGTAACCGCAGACGATATTCGACTGGCAATCATACCGGCCTCGAAGCTTTCATCCTCTGTGTTTAAGTCAGTCAATGTTCTGTACAAATGCATTTTTCACTCTGCCCTTGAAAGCAAGGTAATCGACAAAGACCCCACGATCTATCTATCACCGGAAGGTGGTGGGGTTCCTCAAAAGGACCGAATTCCACTTACGGATGAGCAGGTTGAGAAGCTGCTCCAGGCAACGAAAGGGCTTCCTCCCTATCTTTTCGTCATGTTGGGGTTGTATGCAGGCCTCCGCAGAGAAGAGATCCTTGCCCTGAAATGGGACTCTGTCTACCTGGATTTGGACGCACCATATCTGACTGTTTGCAGAGCGTGGCATACGGAGAATAATCGGCCTGTTATCCTAACAGAGCTCAAGACGAATGCGGCAAAGAGGAGCATTCCACTTCCTCCACGACTTCTTGAGGCGCTCAAAGAGGCGAAGGAATCTTCTACATCAGATTATGTTATCGCCAATAAGGATGGACAACCTCTCACATATACGCAGTTCAAGCGCCTTTGGACCTATATCACAACGCGGACGGCAAAACCTCGTAAGGCCAGGAAGTTCGTTGGAGGAAAGTATGTGAAGTACACCATTTACCCCGTTCTGGGAGAAAAGGCGCGCAACAACGGCAAGGTAGTCTATAGCTTAGACTTTGAAGTGACACCACATCAGCTTCGGCATACCTACATCACAAATCTGATTTATGCGTCTGTAGATCCCAAGACAGTTCAATACCTTGCCGGCCATGAAAACAGCAAAATCACTATGGATATCTATGCCAAGGCAAAATATAACCGTCCTAAAGATGTTGCGCCTATGCTGGAGCATGTTTTTAATCAGTGGAACGAGACGACGAAGTGAGAGAACGGGGGCGGGCATTGCCTAAGCCCGCCCCCTTGATACAAGGAGGATTACAATGGCAAAGAAAAAAGTTATTCCGGAGTACAGCAAAGTCAAGAAGAACGGAACCGAGTATTACAGGACGAGAATCCTGGACGCAGACGGAAAGCAAGTTGATATCTACGGCAAAACATGTGAAGAGGTCTACGATAGAGCACAGGCTGCCTCCAGAGCGATAGCAGATGCTATTTTCCGCAAGAATAATCCGACTGTCAGAGAATACTGTGAGAAATGGCTTAAGATGAAATCGGCCACAGTCAGGCCGAACACCCTGGAAGGATACCGCAAGGTCATGGAAAAGCATATCATTGAGCCCATTGGAGATCGGTATATTGATGAAATCACGGCGGATGATTTGAAAATGCTTATGGTTCCTGTCTCGAAAATGTCTAATGGCCTCTATGGAATAGTTAATATGCTCCTGAAGTGCGTTTTCTATTCGGCAGTGGAGAGCAATGTAATCAAGGATAACCCCGCAGCGTGCATCAACCCGCGCGGCGGTAAGGCGAAGAAAGAGAAAGTGGCTCTCACAGATAAGCAGATCAGCACTTTGCTTGATACAATTAAAAACCTTCCCCCTTACCTGTTTGTAATGCTTGGACTGTATGCCGGTCTCAGGCGCGAAGAAATTTTAGGTCTGCAGTGGGACTGCGTACATATTGATGACGACATCCCCTATATTTCGGTTCGCAGAGCATGGAGATCGGTTAAAAATCGTCCTGAAGTGACAACTTCTCTGAAAACGCCTGCGGCAAAGAGAGACATCCCTATCCCACAGCTTCTTGTTGACTGCTTGAAGGCTGAAAAAGAAAAATCGCTTTCTGATTATGTAATCTCTGACTCAAATGGTGAGCCGCTGTCAGACTCTCAGTTCTGCAGACTATGGCACTACATTACAGCCCGCAGGGTTAAGGAAAGAAAGATCTATCGGTATATCAATGGCGAGAAAATCCATCACACCATTTCTCCTAAGCTTGGTGAGAGATGCAGAACGAACAAGAGCATCTACTATACTCTGGATTTTCATGTGACGCCGCATCTTCTCAGGCACACCTATATCACGAATCTGATTCATGAAGGCGTCGATCCAAAGACTGTTCAGTATTTGGCTGGGCACGAGAACAGCAAGGTGACTATGGACATTTACGCCAAGGTGAAGTACAATAAGCCTTGGGAACTGGCACCGGTGATAAACCAAGCTTTCAGCACAAATAGTAAAAAAGAATCGGCTTAATTGATGGGTTAACTTGTAGGGGAAAACAGCAAGGCAGAACGAAGAAACCCTTGAAAATACAGGGGAAAAGGCGAAAAACTGATTCAGTACGGCCTCAAAGCCGCTCGTCGCGCACCTCAGTTCAGCAAGCGATAAAAAAGTTATCCTTTTCCCCGGAAAACTTCGGTTTTTCGGGGTTTTCTTTCTGCTTTTGTTACAAAACATTGGCATACCAAAATCCGAGGGGACAAAATTCTGAAATGATAGACCACAATATCTTGCGGTTTGACGCAAAATGCCTTGATGTCAAAGGGATTGTTGTTGTACTCTGCCAGCATTTGCAGCCCCTCTGCTCTGGTTGCCGCATAGCCGATGGTGAGTTGTTCCTGAACAGACTTTCCTGTTTCGGGGTTGACGTGCCACCCTACCATTTTCCTCACTGCATAGGGCCTCCTTCGCTTTCCGGGCACTTTCTTGACGCTTCCATATCCGTTGGGTAATCTCAAAAAATCTCAAACTTTCTTTCCCCCCAGCGTTTGAATTAAATTTGATAAAGGGTATGTGTTTGACCTGTCCGACGGCGGCATCCACCATGTCCGGGGCACCGTGGAGGTCACGGGCCAGGACGGAGGTCTTTTTTGGACAGCATGACAAAGAGAGCCGCACGTCTGTGCGGCTCTCTTTGTTTGAGGATAGAAAGGAAAAGCAATTCATGTCGTAGGAATTACTGTGGACAAGATACACCATGAGAAAAAATTTGTAAAGCGACAAAATCTCATTTTAACATTAAAGAATGTCATGGAATCATCCTATTTTTGCACAATGCACGGAATATCTCCTTAAAAATTGGGCAAAATACATAGAATTCCTCTCTTGCCCGTGGAAAAAGTACGTTGTATAATAGCAGTATGAAATAGTTTCATAGCTGGAGGATGGCATGGATACGAAAAAACTGGAGGCTCTGGCGGCGGCCGTGCAGTATGGCAGCTTCACCCGGGCGGCGGAGGCCCTGGGCTATACCCAGTCCGGTATGACCCACATGATGAACAGCCTGGAGCGGGACATCGGATTTCCGGTGCTGCTGCGGGGCCGGGGCGGGGTGCGGCTGACCCCGGCGGGGGAGCGCATCTATCCCCTGGTCCGGGAGGTTCTGGCGGCCTCCCAGTCCCTGGACCGGGAGATCGCCCTGATCAATTCCCATAAGGAGGACACCATCCGGGTGGCCTCCTATTCCAGCATTGCCATGCACTGGCTGCCGGAGGTGATCCAGCAGTTCCGCCGGGTCCACCCGGACCTGACGGTGGACATCCAGATGGGCAGCGTGGAGGAGGTGTACCGCTGGGTCCGGGAGGACAAGACGGACATGGGCTTCGCCAGTCTCCAGGACGGCATGACCATGGATTGGGTCCCCCTGGCGGAGGACCCGCTGCTGGCCATTCTGCCGCCGGAATACGACCTGCGGGGCCGTGACCGCTTCAATGTGGAGGATTTTGCCGGGCAGGAGTTCCTGATGCCGTCTCTGGGCTTTCACCTGGACATTCTGCGGGCGCTGAACCGCTCCAACGTCACGCCGGTGATCCGCACCACCCAGGTGTCCGACAGCGTCATCATCTCCATGGTAGAGCACGGCCTGGGCGTCAGCGTTCTGTCGGAGCTGGTTCTGAAGGGCCGCCGGGACGATGTGCAGGCGGTGCCCCTGGACCCGCCGGCCTACCGCCAGCTGGGCATTCTGGTGCGGGACCGGAAGGACCTGCGCCCTGCTGCCCGCCGCTTCATCACCGAGGCGCGTGAAATCATCGATCAGATCAAATAGGAGAACCCATATGCTTTCATTTACCCCCCTGACCATTGAACACCATGCCCTGCTGCGCCGCTACTACGACGGGTGCGACTATCACCTGTGTGAATATTCCACCGGAACAAAGCTCATGTGGAGCCTGTACCTGCGGCCCTCCTTCGCCCAGGAGGCGGGATGCCTCATTGTCCGCAACCGGGTGGACGGCGAGTGGGTATTCGACTTTCCGGTTCCGGGCCCCGGCGGCGACGTGGATGCCGCCCTGACAGCCATTGAGGAATACTGCACCGAGACGGGAACGCCGCCGGTGATCTCCGTGGTGCCGGAGGAGAAGGCCCCGGAGCTGCTGCTGCGCTGGCCCCGGTTCCGGCTGACCAACGAGCGCAACTGGAAGGATTACCTGTACCGGGCGGAGGATATGGCCGCCTTTGCCGGGCGGAAATACAGCGGCCAGCGCAACCACATCAACAAGTTCCGCAAGGAGTACCCCAATGCCCGGTTCGTGGTCCTTACCGGGGAGGACATGCCCCTCATCGAGGACTTCTGGGGGGACTATGAGCAGGAGTTCCAGAAAACCAGCTTCAACGCCAAGCGGGAGCTGACCTATGCCAAGGCCCTGGCCCGGCTGCTGCCGGAGGGCTGGCTGCTGGGCGGCGGCCTGCTGTCGGAGGGTCGGCTGGTGGCCATGAGCCTGGCGGAAAAGTGCGGCGACACCCTGATCATCCATGTGGAAAAGGCCCTGTATTCCCACCAGGGGGCATATCCCACCCTGGTCCAGGCCTTTGCCGCCCACTTCGGCGGCGACTGCACCTACATCAACCGGGAGGACGACGCCGGGGACCAGGGCCTGCGGACGTCCAAGCTGCAATACCTGCCGGTGCGCCTGGCGGGGAAGCTGCGGTTCGAGGTCCGCTGCGAGGCCGACCGTCTGCGGGAGATCCCCACCCTCACCACGCCGCGCCTGACCTTGACGCCGCTGGAGGACCGGGACGAGGCGGCGTACAACGCCCTTTGCCTGGACGACGACCGCAACCGCTGGTGGGGGTACGACTTCCGCCAGGATCTGAAGGGAGAGCTGACGGAGGATTACTTCCTGTCCGTGGCCCGGCACGACTTTGCCGCCCGTCAGGCGGTGAATTTCGCCGTCCGGCTGGACGGACACCTTATCGGCGAGGCGGTGCTGTACCGGTTCGACTGGCGGGGCGGCGCGGAGCTGGGCTGCCGCATCGACCGGGCCTACGCCGGTCACGGCTACGGCACCGAGGCCTTCACCGCGGCGGCGGAGTGGGCCCTGTTCGGCCTGACCCTGGCCAAGGTAAAGGCCAAGTGCTATAAGGAGAACACCGCATCGTATAAAATGCTCTCCTCCTGCATGCGTCCGGCAGGGGAGGACGAGACCTTCTTCTATTTTGAGAAAACCGTGTGACAGCAAAAGCAGGGAGGCCCGGCGGGCCTCCCTGCTTTTGCTGGACGTTCTTTACTTGACACAGATGGTCTCGATCTCCACCAGCGCGCCCCGGGGCAGAGCGCCCACTTCCACGGCGCTGCGGGCGGGGTACTGGCCCTCGGTGAAGAACTCGGCATACACCGCGTTCATGGCGGCGAAGTCGCTCATGTGCTGCAGGAACACGGTGGTCTTGACCACATTGTCCATGGTCAGGCCGGCGGCCTCCACAATGGCCTTGATGTTGCGGAACACCTGGCGGGTCTGCTCCTGGATGCCGCCGGGAACGAACTCGCCGGTCTTGGGGTCGAAGGGTACCTGGCCGCTGGTGACCAGGAAGCTGCCGCAGTCGATGGCCTGGGAATAGGGGCCAATGGCGGCGGGAGCATTGGTGGTGGCGATGATCTTCTTCATAACAGAGCTTCCTCCTTATATAGTATCCTCTAAAGCAGCGGGCCTTTCGGCCCAACCCTGTTATATCACACTTTTTGCCGTTTGGCAACAGCGGAACCGGGTTATTCTCCGCCGAAGCACAGCCGCACGGCCCAGGCGGCAGCAATGAAGGCTGCCAGGTCCGCCGTCAGGGCGGCGGGAATGGTATAGCGGGTGCGGCGGATGCCTGCCGCGCCGAAATACACCGCCACGGTGTAAAACGTGGTCTCCGAGCAGCCCAGCATCACCGCCGCCGTGCGGCCCACGGCGGAATCCGGGCCGTACTGCTCCATCAGCTGGCTGCCCACGGCCAGGGCTCCGGACCCGCTGACTGGCCGCACCAGCAGCAGGGCCGCCGTCTCCGGCGGGATGCCCAACGCACCCAGCACCGGCGACAGCACTGCCGCCAGAGCGTCCATGGCTCCGGAGGCCCGCAGCATATACACCGCCGTCAGCAGGGCTGCCAAAGCCGGAAGGATTCTGATCACCACCGTCAGGCCCTCTCCGGCTCCCTGGGTCAGGGCGCTGAACACGTCCACCCGCTGCCGCAGGGCGTACAGGGCTGCCCCTGCCAGAAGGCATGGGGTCACGAATGCCGTGGGGTCCATGTCAGCTCCTCCATACCCGGCTCAGCAGCCGGGCCGTCAGCAGTCCCGCCGTCACGGAGATGGCCGACGACAGCCACACCGCCGGCAGGATGTCGAAGGGCGTCCGGCACCCGCAGGCGGCCCGGACGCCGGCCACCGTGGTGGGCAGCAGCTGCAGGGATGCCGTGTTCAGCACCACCAGGCGGCACAGCTCGTCGTCGGCCACGCCATTCTGCCCCCTTGCCATGCGCCGGGCCGCCCGGATGCCCAGTGGGGTGGCGGCATTGCCCAGGCCCAGCAGATTGGCGGACACGTTGGCCGACACTGCCGCCAGAGTCTCCGGGTCCCGGCTGGCCCGGGGCAGTAGCCGCCCCAGGGCAGGACGCAGGGCCGCTGCCAGCTTCCGGCTCAGACCGCAGCGGCTCATAAGCTCCATAACACCGCTCCACAGACACAGCACCCCCGCCATGGCGATGCATAGCTCCACCGCTGCCCCAGCCCCCTCTAAGGCGGCCGCACTCACGGCGTCCATGGTGCCGTTGACGGCGGCAAACACCAGCGATACCGTCACCATTCCCGTCCAGATCCAGGCCATTGCCATGTCCCGTCCCCCTTTCCTGCCATATATATGCGTGAAAGGGCGGGGGAGATGCATAAATATTTTGCAAAAAAATAGAACAACACTTGTTGACTTGACGCGATACTTGCCGTATAATGGATAAGCACGATGCATCATGCGAAAGAGGGTCAATTCGATACAGGGGGGATGGCATTGTGAAATCGACGGGTATTGTAAGAAAGGTGGACGAGCTGGGCCGGATCGTGCTGCCGGTGGAGCTGCGGCGCACCATGGACATCGTGGAAAAGGATGCGCTGGAGATCTATGTGGACGGCAATTCCATTGTCCTGCGGAAATATCGTCCCAGCTGTATTTTCTGCGACAGCACCAAGGATGTGCGTACCTTCCGGGGCCGCAACGTCTGTCCCCGTTGTCTGCGGGAGCTCCGCGAACGGGTATGAAATGACATAAATGCAGCAAAAAGCAGGCCGTGGGGCCTGCTTTTTCAGCTTTTTCCCTTCAGCCGGTCCAGGAGGCGGCGGAGGGGATTTTTTTTGCCCTCCGCCGCAGCGGCCGGAGGGGAGGCCAATGCACTCCGGACCCGGGCCAGAGCGGCCCCGGCCCCGGGAACGTTTGCCTGCTTGCCTTTTTCATACAGGTCCGCCGCCTGACGCAGGTCCCGACGGACGCCTGTGCCCCGCTCATACAGCCGCCCCAGGCGGCACAGAGCCAGACCGTTTCCCCGCTCTGCCGCCTGACGGTACAGGTTGGCGGCCACGGCGGGGTCCTGCGCCACGCCGCTGCCGGTCTCATAGCAGATGCCCAGCCGCACCATGGCCTCCGCGTGTCCCTGCTGGGCAGCCTGCTGGTACATGTACACGGCGTATTTGGGCTTTTTCTCCACACCGTCGCCGGTTTCGTAGCAGGTGCCCAGCAGATACTGGGCCCGGGGCATTCCCACTGCGGCGGGCCGCTTCAGCAGAAGGGCGGCCTCCCGGTGGGCGTGGGGGTCCTTTCGCCGACGCAGCAGTGCCGCCAGACAGTACTGGCCCTCCGGGTCCCCCAGGTCCGCGGACCGGCGGTACAGAGTCTCCGCCTGCTGCGGGTCCTGCTGCGCGCCGTGGCCGGTCTCATAGCATACGCCCAGCCGGGTCATGGCCCGGACATGGCCCCGCTCCGCCGCACGGCGGAAATAGGAGACGGCCCGGTCATAATCCTTCTCGGTGCCGTGGCCGAAATAATAACACATGCCCGTCTGGCACAGAGCATCGGTATAGTCTCCCTGGGCGGCGGCCAGGAAGCAGCGGAAGGCCTCCTGCTCGCTGCGCTCCACGCCCTTGCCCTGGTCATAGCTCAGTCCCAGGAAGTGCCAGGCCCGGGGACAGCCCCCCTCCGCCGCCTGGCGGAACAGGCGGGCTGCCTCCCTGTGGTCCTGCGCCACGCCCTTGCCCAGACGATACAGCACCCCCAGGGCGCACTGGGCGTCGGGATATCCGGCGTCCGCCGCCTCCCGGTACAGGGCCAGAGCCCGGGATACGTCCCGCTCCACGCCGTCACCGAATTCGCAGCACACGCCCAGCAGGTACTGGGCCCGGGGCAGACGCTGCTCCGCCGCCTGGGCGAAGCAGTATGCCGCCTTCTTCTGGTCCTTCTCCACCCCCTGGCCGAAAAAGTACATGACGCCCAGGTTGCACCGGCCCATGGGGTAGCCCTGGTCCGCCGCCTGGCGATACAGCTCCACGGCCTTGGCGGGGTCCTTTTCCACTCCCTGGCCGCTTTCATAGCACACGCCCAGGTTGCACAGGGCCGGGGCGTAGCCATGGGCTGCCGACTCCTGATACAGGCGGCAGGCCCGGTCCTCATCCTGGTCCACGCCCAGACCGTTGTCATAGCACAGCGCCCGCCAGTACAGGCCCGCCGGGTCGTCCTCCGCCGTCTGGGAAAACCAGTAAAACGCCTTTTTGGGGTCCTTTTCCACCCCGTTGACGCCATAGAGGCAGTTGACGCCCATCTGCACTGCGGCGTTGGCATCGCCGTCCTCCGCCGCCTGGCGGCAGTCCTCCAGGGCCTGCCGCCGCCGGTCCGCCAGCTTCAGCAGCTCCGGGGAAAAGGCCACGATCTGGGGGTCCTGATCCAATTGTCCGTGGTCCGTCATAAAAATCGCTCCTTGCCTGTGTCTTACCGGAAGGACAGCAGCTCCTCCGTCTCCTTACGGCCCGGGCCGTTTTTCCACTGCTCAGGATAGCCCATGGCGATGAGACAGGCGGCCCGCTGGCCCTCCAGCTCCAGCAGCCGCCCGGCGGCGTCCGCGTCGAAAATGCCCAGGATGCAGGTACCGATGTCCAGCTCCCGGGCCGCCAGGCAGAAGGTCTGTGCGGCGATGCCGGCGTCGAACATCTCCCATCCGGCAGCCTGGACCTCCGTCAGGGGGGCGTCTCCCTGGCCGGACAGGCCGGGAATGTAGGTGACCACCGCCAGAGCGGCGGCCCGGTTGATGGTCTTGGTGTTGAAGCCCTGGCCGGGGATGCACTCCCTGGCGATGCGCTCCTTCAGCACGGGATCGTCCACGACGACGTAGCGCACGGGCTGGGTGTTTTTCCAGCTGGGGGAAAACCGGGCCAGGTCCACCACCCGGCGGATGTCCTCCCGGGGAATGGGCTTTTCCTGAAAACGGCGGCAGCTGACCCGCTGCCGGATGCATTCTGCAGTGGTCATAATGGGAATTACGCTCCTTTGGTAAAATTTACGTCATTATAGCACACTTCCGCCCCGCCGTAAAGGGCGCCGGGGCTGTACTTGTAAAAACCGGGAAAATGTGATACAATGCGGAAATATACTGGGACAAAGCCGGGAAAAGGGGGGACAAAAAATGGGCCTGCACGATGGACACCGCCAGCGGAAGCGCCAGCAGTTTTTGTCCCATGGACCAGAGAGCATGGCGGACCACGAGCTGCTGGAGCTGGCCCTGTTTTATGCCATCCCCCGCCGGGATACCAACGAAACCGCCCACCGGCTGCTGGACCAGTTCGGGTCCCTGGACCGGGTGCTGTCCGCCCCGGAGCAGGAGCTGGAAAAGGTGGAGGGCGTGGGCCAGGGGGCAGCGGTGCTGCTGCGGCTCATGGGGTCTATCGGTGACCGGGCCCGGCGGCCGGGACGGGAGGAAAAGATCGTGGCCTCCGTGGACCAGGCCGGGGCCTACTTCCTGCGGCTGCTGGACGGGCAGCGGACGGAGCAGCTGTATCAGCTGTGCGTGGACGCCAAGGGAAAGGTGCTGTCCTGCCGGATGCTGTCCCAGGGGCAGTCGGACATGACGGTGCTGAGCCTGCGGCAGGTGGTGGAAAACGCTCTGCTGTCCGGGGCCAGCGGCGTATTCCTGGGCCACAACCACCCCAGCGGCGTGGCCCTGCCGTCTCCGGCGGATATGGAGGCCACCACCCAGGTGCGGGACGCCCTGAAGCGGCTGGACATCCGGCTCATTGACCACATCATCGTGGCCGATGGAGACTATGTTTCCATGGCATCCAGCGGACTGCTGCGGTAGGTTCCCGCCATTTTGGGCAAATTCACGAAGAAAATTGACAGAAAAGGGTAGAAATGCTGCAAAGAATCTGTTATAATAAGAGAATCTTATAACATAATATGGAATATTACATTTGCTTGTAAAAAGCCAAATAAAAAAACAGGAGAAACCAATGGAGAAACAGAAAAGACGGCGGGGCGACCGCCGTGACGGCCGGCTGCTGCGGGAACTGGATTCCCTGCACTTCATCACCGGCATTATTTACCCCAACCGCTGCGACAACGAGGCGTATATTTCCGAACGCATCGACCTGACGCCGGTGAAGGAGTATATCGCCCGCCGCAACGAGACGGAAACGGACTTTCCCTATACCTATTTCCACCTGGTGCTGACGGCACTGGTGAAAACCATCACCCTGCGGCCCAAGATGAACCGCTTCATTGTCAACGGCAACTTCTTCCAGCGCAACGAGGTGACGGCCTCCTTCGTGGTGAAAAAACAGTTTTCCGACAAGGGAGCCGAGGCCCTGGCCATGCTGCACACCACCGGCGACGACACCATCGACACGGTCCATGAATACATCCGCCAGCAGGTGACGGAGTGCCGCTCCGACAAGGTGGACAGCACCACCGGCGAGATGGACATTCTCAACAAGCTGCCCCGCTGGGTGGGCAAAACTGCGGTGCGGTTCATCATGTGGCTGGATAAGCACGGCTGGGTCCCCGACAGCATGACCTGCAACGACCCGTATTACAGCTCTGTGGTGCTGTCCAACCTGGGCTCCATCAAGCTCAAGTGCGGCTATCACCACCTGACCAACTGGGGCACCTGCTCCGTGTTCTGCATCATCGGCGAAAAGAAGATGAGTCCCTTTTACGATGCCGACGGCAGCGTCACCATGCGGGAGACCCTGGACCTGGGTCTGACCATTGACGAGCGTCTGGCTGACGGTTACTACTATTCCAAGTCCATCCGGCTGCTGAAGTATCTGCTGGAGCACCCAGAGGAGCTGGAGAAGCCCTTGAAGGAGGAGGTATCTTATGAATAACACCCCACAAGTGAAGGCCCCCTGGATGAAAAGCAAGGACCCCGAGGTGCCCGCTACCCTGACGTATTCGGAGCTGTCCATGTGCAGCCGGGTGGAGGAGATGGTGCGCCGCTATCCCGACTACATCGCCTATGAGTTTATGGGCAAGTGCACCACCTATGCCGAAATGTGGAAGAAGATCAACGCCTGCGCCAAGAGCCTGAAGGCCATCGGCATCCGGGAGGGCGACAAGGTCACCATCTGCATGCCCAACGCGCCCCAGACCCTGTGCATGTTCTACGCCGTGAATATGGTGGGCGCCATTGCCAACATGGTCCACCCCCTGTCGGCGGAGAGCGAGATCGCCTTCTATCTGCGGGATTCCGGCTCTGTGGCCGCCATCACCCTGGACCAGTTTTACAACAAGTTTGAAAGCGTCCGCAAGGCCGTGGACCTGCCGTGCCTGATCATCACCTCCGTGGCCGACGAGCTCAAGCCCCTGATGAAGGTGGGCTATAAGCTCACCGAGGGCCGCAGGAATCCCAAGGTCCCCTCCGGCCGGGCAGGTGTGCTGTCCTGGAAGGAGTTCCTGCGCCGGGGCGAATATGTGGAGATCTATCAGGTCCGCCGCAAGGCCGAGGACCCCGCCGCCATCCTGTATTCCGGCGGCACCACCGGCGTGACCAAGGGCATCCTGCTGTCCAACCGCAACTTCAACGCCCTGGCGGCCCAGATCATCGCCACCAACCCCTTCTTCCGGCCCGGCCACAAGATGCTGGCCATTATGCCCATGTTCCACGGCTTCGGCCTGGGCGTGTCCATCCATTCCATGGTGGCCAACGGCGGCCACTGCATCCTGATCCCCCGCTTCACGCCCCAGAGCTATGCCGAGCTCATCAAGAAGCACCAGCCCAACCTCATTGCCGGCGTGCCTTCTCTCTTTGAGGCCCTGTTGCGGGTGAAGGAGATCGAGGGCGCGGACCTGAGCTGCCTGCTGGGTGTGTTCTCCGGCGGCGACAGCCTGTCCGCGGAGCTGAAAAAGCGGTTCGACGCCTTCCTGAAGGAGCACGGCGCCACCATCACCGTCCGGGAGGGCTACGGCACCACCGAGTGCGTCACCGCCAGCTGCCTGACCCCCATCCACAAGCAGAAGGAGGGCTCCATCGGCATCCCCTTCCCGGATACCTATTACAAGATCGTCAAGCCCGGCACCCAGGAGGAGGTCCCCTATGGGGAGGAGGGTGAGATCTGCCTGTCCGGCCCCACGGTGATGCTGGAGTATGTGAACCACCCGGAGGAGACGGCCCAGACCAAGCAGACCCACGCCGATGGCCTGACCTGGATCCACACCGGCGACCTGGGCATGATGGACGAGGACGGCTTCATCTATTTCCGCCAGCGCATCAAGCGCATGATCGTTACCAACGGCTACAACGTCTATCCCTCCCAGCTGGAGAATATTCTGGAGGGTCACGAGTACGTCCACCTGAGCTGCGTCATCGGCGTCAAGGACCCCATCAAGATGCAGCGGGTCAAGGCGTTTGTGGTGCTCAAGCCCGGCTATGTGCCCACGGAGGCCTGCAAGCAGGAGCTGATGGAATACTGCCGCAAGCACATCGCCAGGTACGCCATGCCCTCGGACATCGAGTTCCGGGATGAGCTGCCCAAGACCCTGGTGGGCAAGGTGGCCTATCGGGTGCTGGAGGAGGAGGAGAACGCCAAGCTGGACGCCAAAGCCGCCGAAAATGCCAGGATCGACGCCCAGCGCCGCCAGCTGGAGGAGGAGCGCAAGGCCGCTGCCCAGGAGCGCAAGGCCAAAAAGCCCGCCGAGCCCAAGCAGAGGAGCAAGTCGCAGCCCAAGCAGGAGGCCGAAGCCCGGCCGGAGACCGAGGAAGAACCGAAAACCCAGGAGTAACCAAGAATAAAGTGCAGGAGGCTTGTCAATGGACAGGGAAATGAGACGGCAATACACCGTACTGGTGGACTTTCTGGGCCACATTCTGGGCCCGGATTATGAGGTAGCCCTCCACGAGCTGAAGGACGATTCCAACGAGATCATCGCCATTGCCAACGGCGAGCTGACCGGGCGGCATCTGGGCTCCCCCCTCAGCAACAAAATGCTGGAGTATCTGACCAGCCATTTGTATGAGACCCAGGACTATGTGCTGCGCTTCGAGTCCACCGCCATCACCGGAAAGAAGCTGTGCTCCAACTCCCTGTTCATCAAGGGGCCCCGCAATGAGCTGACGGGCCTGCTGTGCATCAACTTCGACAGCAGCCGGTATCAGGAGCTGTCGGCCCGGGTCATGGACCTGTGCAGCAATATGCTGACCCCCGGCGTCCAGAGCGGCGCCCGGCTCATCGTGGAGGATGAAACGGACCCCACCGCCGACGCGCCGGAAAAGACGTATCCCACCTCCATCGCCGGGGCTACCGCCAGCATCGTGTCCGAGGTGGTGTCCAACTATCCTGTGCCGGTGGAGCGGCTGACCCAGGACGAAAAGATGGAGATCATGGCGACGCTGAACCGCAAAGGCGTGTTCCTGCTGAAGGGCTCCGTCAGCTATGTGGCCAAGGAGCTCCACAGCTCCGAGGCCAGCATCTATCGCTATCTGGGCAAGCTCAACAACCGTTCATAATGCAGAGCGCCGCGAAGCAAATGCTTCGCGGCGCTTCAGCTTGTCAAAGAACCCCCAGCAGCTCCACGCTGTCCCAGCGGCCAGCTCCGTCAGAGGGATGCGGCTCTTTGAGACGGCCACTTTTCGTTGAAATTAATGAATAACATGTTGTGTATTAAGTTTAGTTTGACAAATATGCAGATTGTATGTTATATTATTTGCACAAAATGCATGTATTGATACAATAAACAGCTAACACATGAAGGAGATAAAATGTGTTTGACCTTGTGTGTAACGACTTTTGCCGATTCAAATAGATGGACCGTACGATGTGATCTGGAACGAAAAGGAGAACGCTATGTGGTGGAAGAAGTATTCCTTTTTGCTGATGTATCCGATGGTGGTGTTTGGCGTGGTGGGCGGCGCCTATTATGCGTCGGGGCAGCTGAACACGTTTGATAAGTGGTTTCTGATCGTGTATGTCCCCCTGGGCCTGTGGCAGTGGATCGAGACCTTTGTGCGCTGGCGGCGGGAGAGAAGGACGCCTCCAGAGGGCGGCGTAAAGCCGGAGGATGACGATGGGCCAACGGCCAGGACTCCGTAACAGCAGAACGGACCACCCACGGTCCGGGGACAGCTCCCCGGGCCGCGGGTGGTCCGATTTTTACGCAGCCGCGCCCAGCAGCAAAAGCGGCAGCAGCCACCGGGGCCTCATGCCTCCGTCTCCCGGGCCAGCGCGTCGGCCAGGGCGGCATAATCCGCCAGGCTCAGCCGCTCGCCCCGGACGTTTTCCGGCAGACCGCAGGCGGAGACGATGGCCGCCAGCCGGTCCTTGGGCAGGGGGAATCCGGTCTGCAAGCTGTTTACCAGGGTCTTGCGCCGCAGGGCGAAGCCCGCCCGCACCGTTCGCCACAGCATGGCCTCGCTGCCCACCTCCACCGGCGGCTGCTGCCGCACGGGGCAGTGGATCACGGCGGAGGTGACCTTGGGGGCCGGCAGGAAGCAGGTGTTGGGCACCTCGAACAGCAGCTCCGGCGCGGTGTAATACTGCATCAGCAGGGTGAAGGCCCCATAGTCCGCCGTGCCCGGGGCGGCGCAGATCCGCTGGGCTACCTCCTTCTGAATCAGCACCGTCAGGGATTGAAAGCAGCGGCTTTCCACCACCCGGGTCAGCAGGGGGGTGGTGATGTTATACGGCAGGTTGGCGCACAGAATGGGCCGCAGGCCCCCAAGGTGCTCCCGCACCAGGACAGGCAGCTCCTGCTGCATTACGTCGCCCCGGATCAGGGTGAAATTGGGGAAGTCCGCCATGGTCTCCTCCAGCACCGGGTACAGCCGCCGGTCCAGCTCCACGGACACCACCTTCCCGGCCCGCTGGGCCAGCTCCCGGGTCAGGGGGCCGATGCCGGGGCCGATCTCCAGCACGCCGGTGTGCTCGTCCGCGCCGCAGGCGGCGGCAATGTCCCGGGGCACCCAGCCCTGGATGAGGAAGTTCTGACCCATGGCTTTGGAAAAGTGAAAGCCGTGGCGCTGCAAAAGCGCCTGGATGTCATTGCGGTTGCAAAGGTCCATATTGCCTCCTATTCGACAACAAGTTGTATTTTTCTACTGAATTATTCCTCAAAGTTATCATTCTCCGGGCCGGGGCGGTACTCCAGCAGGTCCCCGGGCTGGCAATCCAGGGCGCGGCAGAGCTTGTTCAGGGTGTCCACCCGGACAGCCCGGGCCTTGCCGGTTTTCAGGATGGAGAGATTGGCCATGGTGATGCCCACCCGGTGGGAAAGCTCCGTCAGGCTCATTTTCCGCCGGGCCAGCATCACGTCAATGTTGAATACGATCATGTCCGCGCCCCCTCTCAAATGGTCAGGTCGTTGTCCTCCCGCAGGGCGGCGGCGTCGGCCACCAGCCGGGACAGGACATAGAGCACGATGCCTGCTGCCAGGCAGAAAAACGTCACCAGCGGCGTAATCAGAAGGGTCAGAGGTGCACTGCCCGCACCCAGATAGGCCACAATGAGCATTCCCGCCGGGAATATCACCGCGTCGGCAAAGGCCAGACGGCTGACGGTGCGCAGGTCCCGGGCATTTTTCCCGGTGAAGGCCATACCCTTTACAGCGATGCTGCCGCAGACTCTCCACGCCGGGACCATGGCCCAGAAGATCGGCACGGCAAATGCCCACGCCCAGATCAGGCACGGCCAATAGGCCCAGGCAAATTCCGGGGCATAGCGAACGGTGTCCTGGCCGTAAAATGGAAGAAACAGGAAGAAGAATACCACCAGCAGCAGTCCTGCCGCCAGCAGGACGGCCCGCAGCAGGGCCGACATGGTTTTGGTTTTCATATGCGTCGCTCCTTTCGCTTTCTGGGGTCAGGATAGCACAGATCATACCGCATGTCAAGCATTATTTATCGAAAGTCGAAAAATTATTTCTGTTTAGAAGGACGGCGTATTTTCCTGTTGCATTTTGGCGGCAGCGGGTATATACTAAGAGCAGAAAACAACCGAATAGCTGTCTTCGGGGCGGGGCGAAATTCCCCACCGGCAGTGATAGTCTGCGAGCGGCTGCGGCCGCAGGAACCGGTGCAATTCCGGTACCGACAGTATAGTCTGGATGAGAGAAGGCGTGTACGGCATTGTCACAATGCTCTTTTTTGATGCGTGCACCTTGGAAGGCAAGTCTTTCCGGGTGTTTTACTTTTATCAAAAGGAGCGTTTTTTCTTATGACGCAAGCAAGCAAACGGACCCATCACCTGGCGGTAGCCGCCATGCTCAGCGCCGTGGCCGCGGTGCTGCAATTCGTGGAGTTTTCCATCCCCCTGATCCCCAGCTTTGTGAAGCTGGACATTTCGGACCTGCCCGCCCTGCTGGGGACGTTTTCCCTGGGCCCGGTATACGGCGTGGTGATCCAGCTGGTGAAGAACCTGCTGCACCTGCCCTTCGGCTCCAGTGCCGGAGTGGGTGAGCTCAGCAACTTCATCCTGGGGGCTGTGTTCGTGCTGTGCGCCGGCCTGGTGTACCGCAAGCACAAGAGCCGCAAGGGCGCCCTGATCGGGGCGATGCTGGGTGCGGTTCTGATGGCTGTGGTCAGCGTCCCCTCCAACTACTTCTTCGTGTATCCGGCATATGTCAAGGTGTACGGGATGCCCCTGGAGGCCATCATCGGTGCGTACCAGGCCATTCTGGGTACCATTGCGGAGGTCCCCTCCTCCAACGCTCTGCTCAACTGCCTGCTGGTGTTCAACGTGCCCTTCACCCTCTGCAAGGGCCTGCTGGACGTAGGATTGTGCTTCCTGATCTACAAGCCTCTGTCCCCCCTGCTGCACAAATAAGACGGGCTGTCCCGGCAATAAGCGATCCCCCTGTCCGCTATGTGGACAGGGGGATGTAATTTATGTTCCGCTGTGGGCGTGGACCTTTTCCGGGGCCGCGTCCTCCTTGGGAAGGCGGCGCACCCGAATCTCCATGACCCGCCGGTGCTCCACCCGGGTGACGCACACCTCCAGGCCGTCGGCCCGGAACCGGTCGCCTACGTCGGGCACCCGCCCGATCTCCTCCATGACCCAGCCGGACACCGACGAGGCGTCGTACTCCTCGCTGGGCTTCATGTCGAACAGGTCGTACAGATCGTCCAGATCCGCCGAGCAGGCCACCAGATAGCTGCCGTCGGACTGCTTCCGGAACTCCTCGATGACCTCGTCGTGCTCGTCCCAGATCTCGCCCACCAGCTCCTCCATAATATCCTCCATGGTGACGATGCCCTGGGTGCCGCCGTATTCGTCCACCACCACGGCCATGTGAACCTTATTCTGCTGCAATTGCCGCAGCAGGTCCGATATCCGGGCGGTTTCCGTGGTGTACAGCACAGAGCTCTTCAGCTCCGACAGGCGCTTCGCGCCCCGGCAATAGGCGGCGTAAAAGTCCTTCTCATGGAGCACACCGATGATGTTGTCAATACTGTCGTGGTAAATGGGCAGCCGGGAGAACCCGCTGCTTGCGTACATAGCCGCCGCCTCCTCCATGGTGGCAGTGTCCGCCAGGGCCTCCAGGTCTACCCGGGGGGTAAGAATCTCGGATACCTCCATGTCGTTGAACTCGATGGCGTTGCGGATGAGATCGCTCTCGTGCTGGTCCAGGCTTCCCTCGGTCTCGGCCTGGTCCACCATCCCCATCAGCTCCTCCTCCGTGATGCCGTCGTCGTCCTGGTGCCGCAGCAGCACCCGCAGCAGCTTTTTCCACTGGGTGAACAGGAAGTTCACCGGCGTCAGCACCACCGCCAGCACCCGCAGCAGCGGCGTGGCGGCTATGGCCCAGGCCTCCGGCCGCTCCTTGGCCAGGCTCTTGGGCGTCACCTCGCCGAAGACCAGGATCACCACGGTCAGCACCGTGGCGGACACCGTGGGACCCTTGGCGCTGCCGATGAGCTTGATAAACAGCACCGCGCCAATGGTGGTGGCCACGTTGTTGACGATGTTGTTGCCGATGAGCAGGGTGGAGAGCAGCCGGTCGTAATCGGCTGCCAGGGCCAGGGTCCGGACGGCGCGCTTGTCGCCGTCGTCGGCCCGGGTTTTCAGGCGGATACGGTTCAGGGATGTAAAAGCGGTCTCCGTGGCGGAGAAATAGGCGGATAGGGCGATCAATGCCGCCAGCGCCGCCAGCATCGCGACAGTACTACTGTCCATAAAAGGGCTACCAACTCAGCTTTCTATGATGAAATTTCAGGCGCTTGCACGGCCTGATAGCTCAGTATACCATAATTGGGCCCCGCATGCAACCGATTCGCGGAAATTCCCGGCCCCTTCCGGCATTTTTGGGAACCTTTATGGACTATTAACGCAAAAAAAAGGCCGCAGAGCGGGGAACTCTGCGGCCTTGAGGTATTTACTTGGCGTATTCCACGACCTTGGTCTCCCGCAGGACGTGTACCTTGATCTGTCCGGGGTATTCCAGCTCGTTTTCGATGCGCTTGGCCAGCTCCCGGGCCAGAATGACCATCTGGTCCTCGGATACCTGCTCGGGCTTCACCATCACGCGGACCTCGCGGCCGGCCTGAATGGCGTAGCTCTTTTCCACGCCGGGATAGCTGCCGGTGATCTCCTCCAGCTTTTCCAGGCGCTTGATATAGTTCTCCAGGTTCTCCCGCCGCGCGCCGGGACGGGCAGCGGAAATGGCGTCGGCCGCCTGCACCAGACAGGCCACCAGCGTCTTGCACTCCACGTCGTTGTGGTGTGCCTGGATGGCGTGGATGATGTCCTCCTTCTCCCGGTACTTCCGGCAGAATTCCACGCCCAGGGCCACATGGGTGCCCTCCATCTCATGGTCCACAGCCTTGCCGATATCGTGCAGCAGACCCGCCCGCTTGGCGGCCTGCACGTCGGCGCCCAGCTCGGCGGCCATCAGGCCGGCAATGTGGCTTACCTCGATGGAGTGCTGCAGAACGTTCTGACCGTAGCTGGTGCGGTACCGCAGGCGGCCCAGCATTTTCTGCAGCTCCGGGTGCAGGCCCCGGACGCCGGTCTCCAGCACGGCGCGCTCGCCCTCGGCGCGGATGGTGGCCTCCACCTCCCGCCGGGCCTTTTCCACCATCTCCTCAATATGGGTGGGATGGATGCGGCCGTCGGCAATGAGCTTTTCCAGAGCCAGCCGGGCGATCTCCCGCCGGACAGGCTCGAAGCAAGAGACGGTAATGGCCTCCGGTGTGTCGTCGATGATGAGATCCGCCCCGGTCAGGGTCTCCAGGGTGCGGATGTTGCGGCCCTCGCGGCCGATGATGCGTCCCTTCATCTCGTCATTGGGCAGGGGAACCACACTGACGGTGATCTCGGCCACATGGTCGGCGGCGCAGCGCTGGATGGCGGTGGCCACGATCTCCCGGGCCCGGCTGTCAGCCTCATCCTTGGCCCGGGCCTCGATCTCCTTGATCTTCAGGGCAGTCTCGTGGGTCACCTCGGACTCCACCTGGGCGATCAGGTAATCCTTGGCCTGGTCGGCGGTAAAGCCGGAAATGCGCTCCAGCATCTCGGTCTGGCTGCGCTTGATGATCTGGATCTCCTCGTTTTCCTTGTCGGCGGCGGCGTGCTTGGCAGCCAGCGCCTCCTCCTTCTTCTCGATGGCGTCCATCTTGTGATCGAGGTTTTCTTCCTTCTGCTGCAGGCGGCGCTCCTGCTTCTGCAGGTCGGCGCGCCGCTCCTTCACTTCCTTCTCGTACTCGCTGCGGGACTTCAAAATCTCTTCCTTGGCTTCAAGAAGTGCTTCTCTCTTTTTGTTTTCAGAGCTCTTGATGGCTTCGTTGATGATGCGGGTGGCTTCTTCCTCCGCACTGGAGATCTCTTTTTCCGCCACGCGCTTGCGATAGCGAATACCGAGGAGGAAAAACACCACGGCGGCCACGGCAAAGGCGGCCGCTGCTACGATCCAACCGGTAGGTGTCATGGTTGGTGTTCCTCCTATTCTTTTTTGTGTATGGAAACGGATGGCTCCGTTCTTGGGCAGATAATAACCGGGAGAATCCCCTGTCCCCCCGATGATAATCTTACTTAATTTTAATCGGATTGCACAAAACTGTCAAGAGCGGATTCGCATGTTCCCTGCTATTTTTTCGCTCAGATGTCTAAATTTGCACATATGGCGCGCTGACGTACCCCAGGGTATCGCCGTACAGCACCACGTACCATCCCCGATACTGCCCGAACACCGTCACCGTCTCCCCACTGGGGATCCGGGTCAGCACCCGGCCCGTGACCGACGGCTCCGCCCGCAGGTTCACCGGCCCGCCGGACTCCGTGACGATGACGCCGGGCTGGCTGGGACCGGGATAGGTGAAGGGCAGACCGAAGTATTCCGCCATGCTCATGGCCAGGTTCTGGCCGATGGCGTCGATGTGGCTTTCGATCCATCGGGCGTCGGCCTCGTTGTCGTGATACCCGATCTCCACCAGCACCGCCGGGGCCCGGGGCTGCCGCACCTCTCCCAGGGTGGTGGTGGGCCGGGTCACCACCCGCTCCGGCAGGGGATAGATCTCCTGCATGTTCCGGGCAATGATCTCCGCCCCCCGCCGCCCGTTGGCGCTGGTGGGATAATAGAAGGCGATGACGCCCCGGTTCTGACCCTGGCTGCCGGGGCCGGAGGCGTTGGAGTGCAGAGCCAGGTAAAAGTCATAGTCCCCGCGGTTTGCCTGGCGGATGGAGGACGCGGCGGTCATATCCGGGGTGTTCCGGGAAAACTGGATGCCGTTGGCCAGCAGATACGGCTCCATGGCGTCGGCCACCAGGTTCATGAAGTATTCCTCCGACCCGTTCCCGGTGACATAGGGATTATATTCCTGTGTTGAAGGACTCAGATAAATTCTCGGCATGGGCATTCTCCTTTCCTGGCCATTCTATGCCAAAATACCGGCTCTGCGCACTGGTAATTTCCCAGCATATGTGATACAATAGAGGCTGTTGAAAAACTCGGAAGTCTTCCGCCATCGGAAAGGAAGATAGTTACGAAAGAAACCCATCAGGGGTGTCTTTCGTTTGCAATCACAGGTTTTTCAGAACTCAAAAAGTTCTGAAAAACCGCACGCAGCTTGTCAAAAAAGTCTTTTTTGACAAGCTGACAATGGCTTCACATGAAAAAAAGGACGGTGCCCATTATGAAAGCAGAACGACCCTATCCCCAGATCGCCATCACCCCCAAGGGGGAGGCAGCCCTCACCGGCGGCCATCCCTGGGTGTACGAGGGCGAGGTCACATCCGTCACCGGCAGCCCCGCCGACGGCGACCTGGTGGACGTGGTGAGCCGCCGGGGCAGCTGGCTGGGCGCCGGATTCTACAACAGCCGCTCCCTGATCCGGGTGCGGCTGCTGTCCCGCAACGCCAATGACCGGTTCGATGCGGACTTCTGGGCCCGGCGGGTGCAGTACGCCTGGGACTACCGCAAAACGGTGATGGCCCCGGAGGATCTGTCCTGCTGCCGGATCATTTTCGGCGAGGCGGACCATTTTCCCGGCCTGACGGTGGACCGGTTCGGTCCGGTGCTTGTGGCTCAGGTGCTGTGCCTGGGGCTGGACCGGGTGAAGGATACCATCTTCTCCCAGCTGGTGCGGGTCCTGCGGGCCGACGGACAGGACATCGCCGGGGTATACGAGCGCAACGACGCCGCCCTGCGGGAGAAGGAGGGCATGGCCCAGGGCAAGGGCTGGTATCCTCTGCCCGGGGAGCCTGTGCCGGACTTCACCTGCGCGGACATCACGGAAAACGGCATCCGCTACACCGTGGACTTTGAAAATGGCCAGAAAACCGGCTTCTTCCTGGACCAGAAGTACAACCGCCAGGCGGTGGCCCGGCTGGCCCGGGGCAAAACCGTGTTGGATTGCTTCACCCATACCGGCTCCTTCGCCCTGAACGCTGCCCGGGGCGGGGCAAAGCACGTCACCGCCGTGGACGTGTCGGACTTCGCCGTGGCGTGCGCCCGGGAAAATGCGGCCCGCAACGGGCTGGATGGCACGGTGGACTGCGTGGCCGCCAATGTGTTCGACCTGCTGCCCCGGCTGCAAAAGGGGCAGTACGACTTCATCATCCTGGACCCGCCCGCCTTCACCAAAAGCCGCCAGACCACCCGGCGGGCCATGGCCGGATATAAGGAGATCAACTACCGGGCCATGCGGCTGCTGCCCCGGGGCGGATACCTGGCCACCTGCTCGTGCAGTCACTTCGCCACCGAGGAGCTGTTCCGGAAAATGCTCCGCGACGCGGCCCACGACGCCGGGGTCCAGCTGCGGCAGATCGAGGCCCGGCAGCAGGCCGCTGACCATCCCATTCTCTGGGGTGTGGAGGAGACCAGCTATCTGAAATTCTACCTGTTCCAGGTGGTATAATCAAAAGGAGAAAACCATGGAATTTCGCGTATTGGCCATTGGCGACGTTACCAGCGAGGAGGGCACCGCCCACCTGCGCCGCCATCTGCCGGGCTTCAAAAAAATGAAGGGCGTGGACTTCACCGTTATCAACGGCGAGAACATCTCCGGCACCGGCCTGACCCCCCAGCAGGCCGACGATCTGTTTGCCGCCGGGGCCGACGTCATCACCCTGGGCAACCACACCTGGGGCAAAATGCAGATCACCGATTATCTGGAGGACAACCGCTATATCCTCCGCCCCGCCAACTTCTCCCCCCGCACCCCGGGCCGGGGCTGCGGGGTGTATGACCTGGGCCGGGTGCAGGTGGCGGTGATGGTGCTCATCGGCCGGTGCGACCTGGCCTGGGGCAGCGACAACCCCTTCACCACGGCGGGCCGCCTGCTGAAGGCCGGGGAAAAGCCCACCTTCACCCTGGTGGATTTCCACGCCCAGGCCACCAGCGAAAAGCTGGCCATGGCCTATTATCTGGACGGCCGCGTCTCCGCCCTGTGGGGAACCCACACCCATGTGCCCACCGCCGATGAGCGGGTGTTTCCCAAGGGCACCGGCTATATCACGGACCTGGGCATGACCGGGGCGGTGGAGTCCGTGCTGGGCATCCGTCCGGAGCAGTCCGTGGAGTCGTTTCTGGGCGGCCTGCCGGGCCGGTACCGTCCGGCGGAGGGCCCCTGCAAGGCCCAGGGCGCCCTGTTTACCTTAGAGTCCTCCACCGGCCTGTGCACCGCCGTGGAGCGCGTGGAGATCCGATAAATACAGAGGAGGAACCGTATCATGTCTGTGGAAAAAGTCTGGGCCTATCTGGAGCCCTTCGGCGTGTCGGACCGCATCCGGAAGTTCGATGTGTCCAGCGCCACCGTGGAACTGGCCGCCGTGGCCGTGGGGGTGGAGCCCGCCCGCATCGCCAAGACCCTGAGCTTCAAGCTGGGAGATGCTCCCATTCTGGTGGTGGCCGCCGGAGACGCCAAGATCGACAACAGCAAGTATAAGCACTTCTTCGGCATGAAGGCCAAAATGCTCACCCCGGAGGAGGCGGTGGAGCGCATCGGCCACGCCGTAGGCGGCGTGTGCCCCTTCGCCCTGCCGGAGGACGTGAAAACCTACCTGGACCGGTCCCTGCGGCGGTTTGACACGGTGTTTCCCGCCGTGGGCAGCGCCGCCAGCGCCATTGAGCTGACCTGTGACCAGCTGGAGCGCTGCTGCGGGGCGAATTTTGCGGGCTGGGTGGACGTATGCAAGGGCTGGCAGGAGGAGACGGATGGCTAAGGTTCTTCATGCAGCGGATTTCCACCTGGACAGTGCCTTCCGGGCCCTGCCGGAGGAGCAGGCCCGTCTGCGGCGGCAGGAGAGCCGGGAGCTGCCCGGCCGCCTGGTGGACTGGGCCAACGACCACGGGGCCCAGCTGATGCTCCTGGCCGGGGACCTGTTCGACTCGGACCAGCTGTACAGTCAGACGGCCCAGATGCTGGCCCAGGCCCTGTCCCGCTTTCGGGGCACGGTGGTCATCGCGCCGGGAAATCACGACTGGCTCTCCGCCGCCAGTCCCTACCGCCAACCCATCTGGCCGGACAATGTTCACATCTTTCTGGGCCGGGGCATAGAGCGGCTGGCGCTGCCGGAGCTTCAGTGCACCGTATACGGGGCGGCCTTCACCGCCCCGGAGGAGCCGGAAAGCGGCCTGCGGGGCTTTTATGCCCAGCCGGACGGCAGCGCCCGCATCATGGTTCTTCACGGGGACATGGGCAGCCGGGAAAGCCGCTACCGCCCCCTGACCCCGGAGGAGATCGCTGCCACGGGTCTGGACTATCTGGCCCTGGGCCATGTCCACGCCCCCTCCGCCATGAACCGGGCCGGAAACACCGTGTGGGCCTATCCCGGCTGTCCCCAGGGCCGGGGCTTTGACGAGACCGGCGACCGGGGCTTCCTGTTCGGCGATGTGGAGCCGGGACGGGTGGATATGCGCTTTGTGCCCTTTGCAGGGCGGCGCTATGAAAGCCTCACCGTGGACGTGTCCGGGGGCGACGCCCTGGACGCCATCCGCCGCAGCCTGCCGCCGGATACCTCCCGGGATATTTACCGCATCCGCCTCACCGGCGAGACGGCGGAGCCTTTGACGCTGGCTCCCCTGGAGCGGGCCCTGTCGGGGGAATTTTTCCGGCTGGAGCTGCGGGACGACACGCGCCTGCGCCGGGACCTGTGGGACCGCTGCGGCGACGACACCCTGCGGGGTCTGTTTCTGGGGCAGCTGCGCCGGGAATACGACGGTGCGGACCCCCGGCGGCAGAAGGAGATCGAGCAGGCGGTGCGCTTCGGCCTGGCCGCCATGGACAATACCATTGATTCGTAAGGGGCGCTTTGCTATGAAAAACATCCTCATGATCGGCACCGGCGGCACCATCGCCTCCGGTCAGACGGCAGACGGTCTGGCTCCCGAGCTGGACCCCAGCCGCCTTTTGCAGGACACACCCCGGGTGGCTCAGCTGTGCCGGGTGGACTGCCTGCAGCTGTACAGTCTGGACAGCACCAACATCCGGCCTGACCATTGGCTGGGCCTGGCCCGGGCCATCCGGCAGCATTACGACCAATACGACGGCTTCGTCATCAGCCACGGCACCGATACCATGGCCTACACGGCGGCGGCCCTGAGCTATCTGATCCAGAACTGCCCCAAGCCCATCATCCTCACCGGAGCCCAGAAGCCCATCTGGTTCGACGGCACCGACTCCAAGCGCAACCTCACCGACGCATTTCTGTACGCCTGCCGGGGCTGCGGCGGGGTCCAGATCGTGTTCAACGGCCGGGTGATCCTGGGGACCCGGGCCAGAAAGACCTTCTCCAAGAGCTTCCAGGCGTTCTCCAGCGTCAACTACCCGGAGCTGGCTATGATCCAGGACGAGTGCCTTTTGCAGTACATCACCACCGACAGCTGCCCCGCCCCCCGGTTCTACGACGATCTGGACGGCAGCGTGGGCCTTTTGAAGCTGATCCCCGGCACCCGCCGGGAGCTGCTGGCCTTCATGGCGGACCGGTACGACGGACTGGTCATCGAGGGCTTCGGCGTAGGCGGTCTGCCGGAATACGACGGATTTTATGACGTGATCCGGCAGGCGGCGGAGAGCGGCAAGCTCGTTGTCATGACCACCCAGGTGCCCAACGAGGGCAGCGACCTGACGGTGTACCATGTGGGCGGTCATCTGAAGCATACCCTGCGGGTGCTGGAGGCCTACGACATGACCACGGAGGCCGCCGTGTGCAAGCTCATGTGGATTCTGGGCCAGACTCACGATTTTGCCCAGGCGGAAAAGCTGTTTTACGCCCCGGTCTCCCGGGACATTCTCCGCTTTTCCGGAGAATAAGAATGAGGTGATCCCCCATGTCTACCCTGCTGCGCGGCGCTCCCGTGGCGGAGCGCCTGACCCTGGACCTGAGCCGCCGGTCCGCCGCCCTGCGCCATCGGGGCGTGATTCCTACCCTGGCCATTCTCCGCGTTGGCAGCAGTCCCGGAGACCTGGCCTATGAAAAAAGCGCCGCCGCCCGCTGCGCCAGATGCGGCATAGAGGTTCGCCGCCTGTTCTGGGACAGTGCCGCCCCTCTGGCGGATGCCATCCGCGCCGTCAACGCCGACCCGTCCATCCACGGGTGCCTGCTGCTGCGTCCCCTGGCGGACAGAGCGGCAGAGGCCGCCGCCGGGCAGCAGCTGCTGCCGGACAAGGACGTGGACGGCATGACCCCCGGCTCCCTGGCGGGACTGCTGACAGGGCAGAGCGGCTTTGCTCCCTGCACAGCCCAGGCGTGCCTGGAGCTGCTGGACTACTACGAGGTTCCTTTGGCCGGACGCCGTGCGGTGGTGGTGGGCCGCAGCCTGGTGGTGGGCCAGCCCGCCGCTCTGCTGCTGCAGCGACGCAACGCCACCGTTACCGTGTGCCACACCGGCACCCAGGACATACCGGCCCTGTGCCGGGAGGCGGACGTGCTGATCGCCGCTGCCGGACGGCCGGGCCTCATCACGGCGGACTGTCTCCGTCCGGGGCAGACGGTGCTGGACGTGGGCGTCCATCCCGGGCCGGACGGAACCCTCTGCGGCGATGTGGCGGCGGAGGCCGCCGCCCTGGACGTGGCCCTGACCCCGGTTCCCGGCGGCGTGGGCTCCGTCACCTCCGCCGTCCTCTGTAAGCACACCGTTCAGGCGGCGGAAAAAACGCTGTAATAAAAGGCAGGACCCGCAAAGATCGTGCGGGTCCTGCCTTGTTGCATAGCTCTTATTTCACCAGCGCCAGGATCTCCTGGGGCGACACCAGGCCCACAGACCGGTCCGCCACCTGGCCGCCCTTGAATACCAGCAGCGTGGGGATGCTCTCGATGCCGTACCGCAGAGCCAGCTCCCGGTTTTCATCCACGTCCACCTTGACGATCTTCAGCTCCGGGTGCTGCCCGGACAGCTCCTCCAGAATGGGAGCCAGCATCCGGCAGGGCCCGCACCAGGTGGCCCAGAAGTCTACCAGCACCGTCCCGCTGTCCTGCAGGACCTCCCGGTCAAACTCGTTGTCGTTCACATGCAAAATCGCCATATTCAGCGCCTCCTCTTGACGTATAGCATGATTATACCAGATTTCCCGCCGCAATTCTGCGGCAAATGCAACAGATACAAAAAACCGCCTCTTAAAACGGGATAGCCGCCATGGCAGGGGCGGAGGGGTCCGCGAACGGGCCCGCCGACGGGGCCCGCACCGTCAGCAGCAGATAGGCGATGCCCAGCAGGATCGCCAGCACATACCACAGCAGCTCCCCGCCTCTCAGCCGCCGCACCAGCACCTGACCGTGAAGCGTCAGCCCACCGGCCAGAATCAGGCTCCACAGCCGCAGTCCCCGTCCCGGCAGCAGCCAGCACAGTCCCGTCATGCACAGGGGCATGGCCGCCAGCAGCAGGCAGTGCCCGCCCCGCCCCTGCCTCTCCGGGGTCATCCGCCAGATCACCAGCGCCGCCGGCAGATACGGCCAATACAGCAGCTTCCCCATTTCCCAGGGGCTGCCGTTCACCGGCGTCAGCAGCGCCGTCAGCGGACATGGGAACGTCCGGTGCAGCAGCCACAGTACCGCCGCCGCGGCCGCCGCCGTGAAAAATCCCAGGATATATCGCTTCATTCCGCCCACCTCCGTCATTACCCTATGCAGGCAGACGGCAGGGCAGAACGCTACCGGATGCCCCGCAGACCGGTCTCCGGGTCCACGAACAGCGGCAGCTCCGGCGGTGCGAAGGTCCACACAATAAACGCCGCCCACACCGCCGTCAGCACCGCGCCGCCGGCCACCTGCCACAAAGGCGCCGCCAGCGCCCGTCGGCGCAGCACCGTCCAGCTGACCCAGAAGCCCAGAAGCACCGCTATCTGGAAAATGGCGATGTCCAGCCACATGAGGTCCTGGCCCAGAACGCCCTGGTACGTATAAAACAGCATGGGAATGGCCGCCAGCCCCGCCAGCAGGCCCGCCGCCCTGGCCGCCGTCACCGGCAGGCCGCTCCGGCCCACGGCCACCAGCTCCGCAATGCTCCACAGCACCCACGGCGTGGTCAGCAGCTTCATATGTTCCCAGACAGACTCGTTGACGGCGGCCAGAGCCCCCACCACCGGGCTTTGCCCGGTCCAATCATATACAAAGTGCAGCAGATTCCCCGCCGCCAGCACAAACAGCAGCCCCAGAACCTCCCAGGTACGCCACTTTTTATCGCTCATGCGCTCGCCTCCCTTTTACCGGAAGCATACACGCTTTTCCGCCGTTTTATACACGGCCCTGCGGTGCAGCACAGCAGGCACACCGCCGTCATCAGCAAAAACGGGCTCCGCCCGGCCAGTGCCGCCCCCGCCGCCGTCAATAGCCCCGCCGCCGCCAGGCTTACCCCCCCGGCTATCCGGTCGGCCAAAAACGGGTCCGTCCGCCAGCACAGGGCCAGCCACAGCATCCGCCCGCCGTCCAGCGGCAGAATGGGCAGCAGATTGAAGCATCCCAGCACCCCCTGGGCCCCGGCCAGCAGATACAGCGGCTCCCACCACCGGCCCAACGCCGCCAGAGCCGCCGCCAGCAGCAGATTCACCGCCGGTCCTCCGGCGGCGGCCAGCAGCTCGCTGCCGTAGCTCAGCCGCCCCGCCACCTGCATATTTGCCCCCAGAGCGGAGATCTCCATGTGCCGCACCCAGCCGCCCCGGCTGCGCAGCACCGCGTAATGCCCCAGCTCATGGCACAGCGCCGCCAGCAGCACCGCCCCCAGCACCTCCGGAGACGACAGCCACACAAAAACCGCCAGCAGTGCCGGGGCCCCCGGCGATACCCGTACCCGGGTCCGCTCAGGGGGCCGCATAATAGTAGATGGGATTCACATACACCCCGTCCTTATGGAGCTCGAAGTGCAGATGCGGTCCCGTGGCGTTGCCGGTCCGGCCCACCTCGGCGATGGGGTCCCCGGGCCGCACCTGCTGGCCGGAGGAGGCGGTGATGCGGCTGCAATGGGCATACAGGGTGGCAAAGCCCCCCTCATGCTGCACCGTCACATAGTTCCCCAGCTCTGCGCTGTCTCCCACCGCCGTGACGGTGCCCGATGCAAAGGCCGTGATCACCGCACCCTCGTCGGCGGCGATGTCCAGCCCATAATGGAACCGAGTCCCGCTGCCGCCAGGGTCCTGCCGATAGCCGAACCGGTCTGTCACCGTTCCCGTCAGGGGGTTGGCATAGGCAAAGCCCAGCACCTGCTGGGTCAGACACACGTCCCCGGGGGTAGTCTCCGCCGAATATGCCGCCGGGTCCGCCGTCCCCTCCGGAACCGTCTGCTGGGGGCCGAACACTGCCGTATATGCGTCGTTCAGGGCCTGGCCCACGGCACCCTGTCCGGATACCGCCCGCCCCACGGCGGAAAATGCCGCCCGGAAGTCCGTCTGCCCGCCCATCAGGTCCAGCAGCTTGTCCCGGCACTTGTCCATAGCCGCCGGAGCGCTGATTTTCACCAGCACCACCGCCAGCAGCACCACTCCGCTGACGGCCAGCTGCCGCAGATGGCGGTCCCCCCGCCGGGAGGCGGGCTGCTCCCGCTTGCCCCGGGCCGGGGCCGCCGTCCGATACCGCCGCCCGGTCTGCGGTCGATTGGTCATAGCACATTCCCCCTTTCGGAACAGTGTATGCCGCCGGCCGGTCCGTCAGAACCGAAACGTGCGGCCCCGCCGCGCCGCCTTGACCTTTTGGCGGAAATGGAGTACAATGGCAAAAATGTTTCTATGCTCGACTGCCAACCCTGCGATTTTGATTGTAATTCGGAGGAATTATGGGATTTATCTATGAAGAGACCAACCATTATGGCGTCGAAGCCATTGTTGCCCTGGAGCGATACTGCACCCCGTCGGACGAAAAAACCTGCACCGCCGCCACGGAGGCCACCCGCATTTGCGAGACCTATGGCATTCCCGAGCGGGAGCTGCTGCCGCTGGTGCGGCCGCTGGCTGCGGCGGAGGAGTACATGCTGGAGCACCTGACGGCGGACCGGGATGCCCTGCAATTTCTGTTTACCCCCATGGCCGGCAACACCTGCCTGGCCTGGAGTCTGGTCTGGGACTATATCCAGGCGGAGGGGGAGCCAGTCTATAAATATACAGGACATACAGAGCAGCAGCGTATGCTGGACGTGGCGGCCATTGCCGTCCAGTACCAGGAGGGAACGCTCTCCGTGCCGGAACGGCTGGACTCCACAGACCAGTTCATCGACTATATGGACCGCTCCGGCATCCCGGCAGCGGACAAGTGGCGGTTTCTGACGCTGTTTGCCCACCTGGAGTTCTACGAGCAGACAGCCTGCCGCATAGCAGCAGAGGCGGCGGCTCTGCTGCAAAAATGCATGGACAGCGCCGAGACCCATGAGCTGCTGGCCCTGACCGGCAGTGCCTGGGTTCTGCGGAAAAAGCGTGCCCGGTAAACGGAAAGTTTTTCTTTACAAACGTCCCCGTTTGTGATATCGTATCAGAGTACGCTGCTGTGCGTGCCATGCCCCTTGCCTTAGTCCCGCGGATGCTCTGCCTGTCCCGGCACTCAGGATGTGGGCGCACAAAAAAGAAAGGTGGAAACACAACTATGATGCTGAAAGATCAGAAGACCTCCATCATCGAGGCCAACCGCACCCACGAGACCGACACCGGTTCCCCCGAGGTCCAGGTCGCCATCCTTACCGAGCGCATCAACCAGCTCACCGCGCACCTGAAGGTTCATCCCCATGACTTTCACAGCCGCCGCGGCATGCAGATGATGATCGGTAAGCGCCGTCGTCTGCTGGACTATCTGGCCAAGAAGGACATCGAGCGTTATCGTGCCCTGATCGCCAAGCTGGGTCTGCGTAAGTAAGCTGAAAACAGGGTGGTGTGCCGTGCGCACCACCCTTCTTTCACACTATCCCCTGCCCGTGTGCGGAGCCGATCAAAGCCTTTAGCAGTTGAAAAAATGCCGGAATCCGGGTGTTTTCCGGCACTTTTTCAAGTGCTAAACGGCCCCGGCTCCCATGCGGAAAATTCAAATGAAAAGGAGCCAAACCATGTCTACCATCATTACCCACCGGCAGTTCCCCCACTACCACAAGTACACCATGGACCTGGCGGGCCGCCCCCTGACCCTGGAGGTTGGAAAGCTGGCGGAGCTGGCCAACGCCGCCGTCATGGTCACCTATGGCGAGACCAGTGTGCTGTGCTGCGTCACCGCCGCCGCCCGTCCCCGGGACGGCATCGACTTCTTCCCCCTGAGCGTGGACTTCGAGGAAAAGCTGTACGCTGTGGGCCGCATCCCCGGCAGCTTCAACCGCCGGGAGGGCCGCCCCGGCGAGAAGGGCATCCTCACCAGCCGCGTCATCGACCGCCCCATCCGCCCCCTGTTCCCTCACGACTTCCGCAACGACGTGTCCGTTATGTGCACCGTCATGAGCGTGGACCACGACTGCTCCCCCGAGATCTGCGGCCTCATCGGCACCTCCGCCGCCCTGGCCATCTCCGACATCCCCTGGAACGGCCCCGTGGGCGCTCTGAAGGTGGGCCTGGTGGACGGGAAGCTGGTGTTCAATCCCACCAGCGAGCAGCGCAAGGTCAGCGATCTGGACGTGACCGTTGTGTCCACCGGCAAGAAGGTGGTCATGATCGAGGCCGGCGCCAACCAGGTGCCCAACGACGTGATGTTCGAGGCCATCCGCATGGCCCATGAGGAAAATCAGAAGCAGGTGGCCCTGATCAACCAGATGGTCTCCGAGATCGGCAAGCCCAAGTTCGACTATCCCCACGCGGACTTCGACGATGAACTGTTTGAGAAGATCGTGAACGCCACCATGGACGAGGCCAAGGCCGCCATGGATACCGACGATAAGAACGTCCGGGAGGCCCGCTGGAACCAGCTCATCGAAAAGTGGCACCAGCTGTTCCTGGAGGACTATCCCGAGATGGATAAGTACCTGGAGGAGATCACCTATAAGTTCCAGAAGAAGATCGTCAAGGCCTGGCTGCTGGAGGGCCACCGGGTGGATGGCCGCCAGAGAAACGAGATCCGGCCCCTGGCCGCCGAGGTGGGCGTGCTGCCCCGGGTCCACGGCTCCGGCCTGTTTACCCGGGGTCAGACCCAGGTGCTGAGCGTGGCCACCCTGGATACCCTGTCCGCCAACCAGAAGCTGGACACCATCTGGGAGGAAACCGAGAAGCGGTATATGCACCACTATAACTTCCCCGGCTACTCCGTGGGCGAGGCCAAGCCGGCCCGCAGCCCCGGCCGCCGGGAGATCGGCCACGGTGCTCTGGCAGAGCGGGCCCTGCTGCCGGTGATCCCCCCGGTGGAGGAGTTCCCCTATGCCATTCGTGTGGTCAGCGAGGTGGTATCCTCCAACGGCTCCACGTCCCAGGGCTCCATCTGCGGCAGCACCCTGGCCCTGATGGACGCCGGTGTGCCCATTTCCGCCCCGGTGGCCGGCATCTCCTGCGGTCTGATCCAGGACGACGACGGCTCCTTCACCACCTTCATCGACATTCAGGGCGTGGAGGACTTCCACGGCGAGATGGACTTTAAGGTGGCCGGCACCAAGAAGGGCATCACCGCCATCCAGATGGACCTGAAGAACGACGGTCTGACCATGGAGATCATCAAGAATGCTCTGGACATCACCTACGACGCCCGGTGCCAGATCCTGGACCAGATCATGCTGCCCTGTATCGCCGAGCCCCGGCCCGAGGTCAGCAAGTACGCCCCCAAGATGGTCACCCTGCACATCGACCCCGACAAGATCCGGGAGGTCATCGGCAAGGGCGGCAGCGTCATCCAGAAGATCGTGGCCGAGTCCGGCGCCAAGATCGACATCGACGACGACGGCACCATCCACATTGCCTCCCCCGACGCCGAAAGCTGCGCCATCGCCAAGAAGTGCATCGACGACATCGTGTTCGTGCCCGAGGTGGGCCAGCTGTACTATGGCCGCGTGGTGCGCCTGATGACCTTCGGCGCCTTCGTGGAGCTGGCTCCCGGCAAGGACGGCCTGGTTCACATCTCCAAGCTGGCCGACAAGCGCATCGAGAAGGTGGAGGACGCCTGCAAGGTGGGCGACATGATGTGGGTCAAGGTCACCGAGATCGACGAGAAGGGCCGCGTGAACCTGAGCCACAAGGACGCCATGAAGGAGATCCGGGCCAAGGAGGCCGCCGGCGAGATCATCAAGTAAATAACTGGAAAGTGGCTGCATAGTCACATGTATATACACCCACCGATTCCAATGGATGGAATCGGTGGGTGCTGCTCTATTTTTCGATAAGCAGACATAATTGAACGGGCTGTGCACGTGCGAAGGACAGGCGGATGGCATACATGCCACAATATATGGCTGCATCAAGATAAAATCGCACAATATGTTATAAAAAAAGAATTTATAAAAATTCTATGTCGTCCATTGAAAAACAGAAAGAAGTGTGTTATAATACTAACTGAGTAGGGAACGGCCCTAACCTCAATACAGTATATGCGCATAAATAATATACAATAGCAGGACGGAAACAAACACCAACCGACATGAAGGAGGACACTATGCCGAGAGGAGCACAGCCCAAGATCGCCGAGCGGGAAAGCCGGATGATCTATGCGGCCATCAAACTGTTTTTGGAAAACGGGTATGAGCAGACGACTACCGTAGCCATAGCGCAGGCAGCCGGTATGTCGTCATCTGCATTTTTTGCGGTATTTGCCAACAAGGAGACACTGCTGCTGAAGCTGACCAAGTGGATGTATGAAAAGCAGTTTGCCATTACCGGTCGGCTGCTGGGCGAGGGCTATGAGCCTGAAATGTTTTACGCCGTGGAGCCGTCGATCCAGATGTATATCGCCGAGAAGTCCGAGGCCCTGCGGGAGCTGTATGTCTCCTCCTATTCCTATGCAGCCACGGCCAACTACATCCATCAGATGGCAACGGATAAGCTGGTGGAGCTGTTCGGCGCGACGCATCCCCAGTATACCCGGCAGGATTTTTATGAGTTGGAGCTGGCTTCCTCCGGCATGGTGCGCAGCTTTATGGCCCGGAAGTGCGACCGGAATTTCACCATGGAGCAGAAGCTGCGCCGGTTCCTGTCCTGCAGCATGACCATCTACGGCGTGGCGGAGGAGAAGCAGCAGCAGGTCATCGACCGTGTGCTGGAGATGGACCTGAAGTCCGTGGCGGACCAGTTGGTGGCAGATGCCATCCACCAGGCCGATGAGCAGTACCAGGAGGCTGAGCGCAAGGGCAAGGCCATTGAAACTGCCAGAAATGGCTGAATTTTCGTATATCGTCCTGGACCTGGAGTGGAACCAGCCTCTGGACCGGGACAGCACCATCCGGGAGCCGTTTTTCTTCGACTCGGAGATCATCGAGATCGGGGCCCTGCGGCTGGATGAGCAGTTCCGGGAAACCGGCAGCTTCAAGACGTTTATCCGTCCCCGGTTTTACCCGCACATGAATGGGGATGTGGTGCGTCTGACAAAGATACGCGCCCAGGACCTGGAAAACGCTCCGGAATTTCCCCGGGCCTATGCAGATTTTACCCAGTGGTGCGGCGAGGATTGCTGCCTGTGTACCTGGGGACCGGACGACATTCCGGTGCTGATGGACAACCTGCTGATGCACGGAATGGATGCGGAGATGCCGTGCTGCTACGATTTGCAGCGGATCTTCGGCCACGAGATCATGCGGGACGACCGGCAATGCTCCCTGGAGCGGGCTATGGAGCTGCTGCACCTGACGCCGGACCGGGCCCACGATGCCCTGAACGATGCACGGAACACCGTGCAGATCTGCGGAAAGATGGACCTGGACGGGTGCATGGATGAGTACCGCCTGCGCTATGTGGGCTATCCCCAGGACCGGAGGGCCGGGCTGGTGCAGGGGCGTGAATACGCGTCTCTGGCGGAGGCCCAGGCGGACCCGGCGCTGACGGAGACGGCATGCCCCTATTGCGGCGAGACGGTGACACTGGGCCAGTGGGCCCGGAAGGACCCCAGGACGCTGCTGGCCTATGGCCGGTGCAGCCAGGAGGACGAGCTGTGCGCCGTGTGCCTGCACAGCCGGACGGCCAAGGGCGTGCGCCTGGGGCGCACGGTGTTCGAGATGAACGACGACCTGTGGGACACCTATCAGACCTGCCTGGAACGGCAGAAATAAATGAAACAGGCAAACAGGCCCCGGCGCGATGCGCCGGGGCCTGTTCTGTCTGTTTATCGGGCGCGGCGGCGCTGGATGAACTTCACCAGCTCCACCACGGGAATCACCAGCACGGCCAGGGCCAGGGCAATGCCGTATTCCGCCCAGCCCACGGGAGTAAAGCCGAAGGCGGCAGCAATGGGCGGCACCTCCAGCACCACGGTGGTCAGGACCAGGGAGCCCAGCATAGCGGCCCAGAGGACCCGGTTGTGGCCCCGGAGGGTGAACACGCTGCGGCGCTGGGACCGCATGTTGAAGCTGTGGAAAATCTCGCACATGCTCATGGTCAAAAAGGCCATGGTCATGCCGTCCGGGGAGACGCCCCGGGGCATTTCAAAATAGCCCACCTCCATACAGTGGCCGATGAGATAGGAGATCAGGGTGATAACGGTGATGAGCACTCCCTGATAGGCGATGTCGAAGCCCAGGCCGCCGGAAAACACGCCGTCCTTGGCAGAGCGGGGCGGGCGGTCCATAATGTCCGGCTCCGGGCGCTCCAGGCCCAGGGCCAGGGCCGGGAAGCAGTCGGTGATCAGGTTGATGAACAGCAGATGCACGGGATTCAGCAGGGTGAAGCCCAGCAGGGCGGCGGTGAACACCCCCAGCACCTCGCTCATGTTGCTGGCCAGCAGGAAGGCGATGGCCTTGCGGATGTTGTCGTAAATGCGGCGGCCCTCGGCCACGGCTCCCACGATGGTGGCAAAGTTGTCGTCGGAGAGGACCATGTCCGCCACGTTCTTGGTGACGTCGGTGCCGGTGATGCCCATGCCCACGCCGATATCGGCGGATTTGATGGACGGGGCGTCGTTGACGCCGTCGCCGGTCATGGCGGTAACAGCGCCCCGGCGGCGCCAGGCGGTGACGATGCGGACCTTGTGCTCCGGCTGGACCCGGGCATAGACGCTGTAGCGGTCCACGGTCTGGGTCAGCTCCTCATCGCTGAGGGCGTCCAGGTCCGCGCCGGTAAGGGCCTGGGAGGGGTCCGTAAGGATGCCCAGCTGGCGGGCGATGGCCACGGCAGTGTCCTTGTGGTCGCCGGTGATCATCACCGGGCGGATGCCTGCCCGGCGGCACTGGGCGATGGCGTCCTTTACCTCGGGCCGCACCGGGTCCATCATGCCCGCCAGGCCGATGAAGCACAGGTCCTGCTCCAGGCTCCGGGGAGAGACGTCCTCCGGCAGGCCGCTGGGCCAGGGACGGCTGGCGGCTGCCAGCACCCGCAGGGCCTGGGCCGCCATGCGGTGGTTGTCGGCCAGGATGGCCTGGCGGCGCTCCTCCGTCATAGGCAGGGCCTGTCCGCCCTCCCAATAGTGGGTGCAGCGGGCCAGCACCTGATCCGGCGCGCCCTTGGTATACTGCACCACCCCGTCGGGGGTGCTGTGCAGGGTGGACATCATCTTGCGGCCGGAGTCGAAGGGGGCCTCGGCAATGCGGGGGCTGTCCTGCTCCAGGCGGGGCTTGGGCAGGCCGCATTGGGCGGCGAAGGATACCAGGGCGGCCTCGGTGGGCTCGCCCCGGACCGTGCCGTCGGGGTTCTGCACCGCGTCGCTGCACAGAGCCATGGCGGCAGCCAGCTGCCCGGCGTCGCCGGTGTGGTCCACCACGGTCATTTTGTTCTGGGTCAGGGTGCCGGTCTTGTCGGAACAGATCACCTGGGTGCAGCCCAGCGTCTCCACCGCCGTCAGGCGGCGGATCACGGCATTGCGCCGGCTCATGCGGGTGACGCCGATGCTCAGCACCACCGTTACCACCGTGGCCAGGCCCTCGGGAATGGCCGCCACCGCCAGGGACACCGCCACCATGAAGGTCTTCAGGATGCCGGACAGGGAGAAGTCCCCGGCCACCAGCAGGTCAAACACGAAAATGAACACGCAGATGCCCAGCACCAGCCAGGACAGCGTCTTGCCCAGCTGGGTCAGCTTCTTTTGCAGCGGCGTCTCCTCCTGCTCCGTCCGGGCCAGGACACCGGCGATCTTGCCCATCTCCGTGTCCATTCCGGTGGCGGTGACCACCATGCGGCCCCGGCCATAGGAAACGGTGGAGCCCATGTAGGCCATGTTCCGGCGATCCCCCAGGGGCACGTCGCCGGTAAGGGGATCCGTGGACTTGGCGGAGGGGACGCTTTCGCCGGTGAGGGCGGCCTCCTCAATTTGCAGGGAGGCACAGGCCAGCAGCCGCCCGTCGGCAGGGACGGCGTCTCCGGCCTCCAGCAGCACCACGTCGCCGGGCACCAGGCGGCTGCTCTCCAGCTCCGCCACGGCGCCGTCCCGGAGGACCTTGCTGGTGGCGGCGGTCATGGTTTGCAGGGCCTCGATAGCAGCCTCCGCCTTGCTCTCCTGGATAACGCCCAGGACGGCGTTCAGCAGCACCACCGCCAGGATGATGAGCACCTCGGTGAATGGCTCATGGGACAGGTAGTTGGTGACGGCGGATACGGCGGCGGCGGCCATCAGGATCAGCAGCATGGGGTCCCGCAGCTGCTGCAGAAACCGCTGGAGCAGGGTGGCCTTGGGGGCCTCCCGCAGGCGGTTGGGGCCGTATTCCGCCAGACGGCCCTCCGCCTGGGCGGCGGACAGGCCCTCCGGTCCGCTTTGCAGGTCCGACAGGACCTGATCGGCGGTCTGGGCATATTCCTTGTGCATACGATCACTCCTCTTAATGATTCTGCCCACCCAGGGAAATAAAAAAACTCATGCACAGGCCAAAGCCTATGCATGAGTCTCATTCTTTCAAAGCAGTCCGGGCGCGGGCGCGCCGTTCTGACGAAGCTGCCTAACCCCGAAGCCGGGGTGGAATTACTCCCTCACGGTGGTATCAATTGAAAGTATTATACCAGGCCCACCGGCCTGCGTCAAGTAAAGCTTTTGTAAAAGAAACGCTGCGTCATACATATTTATATAATATGAATAAATAAGAAACGAAAATATGATTATTCCTATTGACAAAGTTGCTTTATTTGATATAATAGTATCCGACAGCCGATATATCGGTTTTGATATGGCAGGAGATCAAGAAGCCCTAATAGAGACGGAAAGGAGGAAGGAGCAATGAAAGCAAAACGTGTTTGGACGGTGTGCCTGGCGGTTCTGACCCTGCTGGCACTGCTGGCAGGATGCGGGAAGCAGGCGCAGGTCCAGCCGGGTCCGTCTCCCGAGCCCGATCCGGAGCCTGCGCTTTTTGACGGCTCGTTTGACCTGGTGCTGAAATCGGAGTATCAGGGGGATTTGTCGGAGGTGAACTTCCGGCTGGCCACAGACGAGGATGGAAAACGTTACTTTTTCAGTGGTGGCTTCACCGAGCCGCACAGAAAGGTAGACGACATAACGTCCCTGGTATACGGAAAGCAGTATAGTATGCCGATTACCAATCTGGAAGTTCTGACAGGAATTGCGGATCAGCCTGGATTCCAGGGGATCTGGGCCATCTTTGGGGCGGGCGGCCAGGAGTGCGGCCGGGTGTTTATCCCGGAGGACCAGCTGCACGGCGGCACCGTCCGGGTGGTGCTGGACAGCTCCGGCAGCGTGGTAAGCGAAGCAGCTGCCTCGTGACGCGATAAAAAAGCAAGGCGGCGCCTGCGGGCGCCGCCTCAGCTTGTCAAAAATCCTTTTTGACAAGCTGAAAAGCATTTTCAAAACTTTCATA
>ENA-ORRL01000127-ORRL01000127.1-human-gut-metagenome-genome-assembly--contig:-NODE-127-length-96331-cov-23.634509_pt1 | contig 96331 bp, 86 predicted proteins | sample MGYA00242175_ERZ509134 | MGnify/ENA primary metagenome ERZ509134 (study PRJEB26280, sample SAMEA2338660) | human gut metagenome | biome: human gut; feature: human-associated habitat; material: faeces... | reverse complement strand
GGTTTCTTTCGTAACTATCTTCCTTTCCGAAGGCGGAGGCAAGCCTGCTTTTTTGACAGTCTGAGCAGGCGGTGCATTTATCCGTTCAGCAAGGCCAGCTGATAGAAGGCCACGGCGCTGGCAGCGGCCACATTCAGGGAGTCCACCCCGTGGGACATGGGGATCTTCACCGTGTAGTCGCAGGAGGCGATGGTGGAGGAGGCCAGGCCGTCGCCTTCGGTGCCCAGGACCATGGCCAGCTTCGGCTCCGCCAGCAGGCGGGGATCGTTCAGGGCCAGGGAGTCCTCCCGCAGGGCCAGGGCCACGGTTCTGAAGCCCAGATCGTGGAGCAGGTCCGGCCAGCTCTCCCCCTCCGGCAGATACGTCCAGGGCACCAGGAACACGTTGCCCATGCTGACCCGGGCGGCCCGGCGATACAGCGGGTCGCTGCCGGCGGCGGTCAGCAGCACCGCGTCCACATTCAGAGCGGCGGCGGAACGGAAGATGGCCCCGATGTTGGTGGGGTTCATGACGTTCTCCAGCACAGCGATGCGCCGGGCTCCGGCACAGACCTCCTCCACAGAGGGCAGCCGGGGCCGCCGCATGGCGCACAGCATCCCCCGGGTCAGGTGAAAGCCCGTCAGTTGGGTCAGCACCGGCAGCTCCGCCGCATACACCGGAATATCCGCCGGACAGCGGGCCAGCACCTCCGCACCCTTGCCGGTGATATGCTTGCGCTCCATCAGGAACGACACCGGCGTGCACCCGGCGTCCAGAGCCCGGCCGATGACCAGAGGACTTTCCGCCACAAACAGGGCGTTATCCGGGTCCGCCCGGTTCACCAGCTGGTTTTCCGTCAGGCGGGCGTAGATATCCAGCTCCGGCGCGGAGAAATCGGTGATGTCAATGATCCGGGCCATGTTATCTGGCTTCCCGGGCCCGGCGGGCAGCCTCTTCGCGCTGGCGGCAGATCTCCGCCCAGGTGGGGATCTTCTTCAGCTCCTCGTCCAGATCCCTCAGAACGGTGGGAATGTCGATGTTCTGGGGACAGGCCCGGGTGCACTGGCCGCAGCCCACGCAGGCGGTGGGGCGCTTGTCCTCGGGCAGAGCCTCCACCCGCATACCCACGTTGGTGCAGGGAGAGAACTTCATCTCGTTATACACCTGCAGCAGCATGGGAATATTCAGTCCCATGGGACAGCCGTCGCAGCAGTAGCGGCAGCCGGTGCAGGGCACCGCGCCGTACATGCCCTTGGCGATGTCCAGCAGGACCTTTTCCTCCTGCTCCGTCAGGGGGCGGCGCTCGGCAAAGGTGCGGACGTTGTCCTGCATCTGCTCCGGGGTAGTCATGCCGCTGAGGATCATCTGGACCCCCTCCACCCCCTGGAGGAAGCGGAAGGCCCAGGCGGCGACGGACTCCTCCGGGTGCAGGGCGCGAAGCCGCGCCTCATCCTCCGGCGTCAGGGACGCCAGGCGGCCGCCGCGGATGGGCTCCATGACCCAGATGGGAACGTTATAGCGGCGCAGCAGCTCGCACTTGGCCTTGGCGTCCTGCATGGTCCAGTCCAGATAGTTCAGCTGGATCTGGCAGAACTCCATGTCCTTGCCATACTGAGACAGGAAGCGCTCCATCAGCTCCAGGCCGCCGTGGGTGGAGAAGCCCAGATGGCGGATGCGGCCCTTTTTCTTCTGCTCCAGGAAATAGTCGATGATGCCCCAGCGGGGGTCCGTATACGTCTCGATGGACTTTTCGTACACGTTATGCAGCAGGTAGAAGTCAAAGTAGTCCACGCCGCACTTTTCCAGCTGCTCCTCGAAAATGGCAGCGGGATCGTAGTGGCTGCTGAGCTGGTGACCGGGGTATTTGGTGGCCAGGTAGAAGCTGCCGCGGTCGTAGTCCTTCAGCACACGGCCCATGACCCGCTCGGACATGCCGCCGTGATAGGGATAGGCGGTGTCGAAATAGTTGACGCCATGCTCCATGGCATAGCGGACCATGTCCGCCGTGGTCTTTTCGTCGATGTCCGCCGGGGTGCCGCCGGGAACCAGCGGCAGACGCATGGTGCCGAAGCCCAGCAGGGACAGCTTTTCGCCGTGAAAGTCGGTATAGATCATAGGGAGAGTCCTCCTCGTTCGGGATATAGGTGCTTTTATTATAGCACGGGGCGGTCTGGCTGCGCAAGAGGTCACTTCCCGGCGGACTTCATCCGCTGGCCGATGGTGCTGCCGCCGGACTGGTGCATCCGGGCGATAAACGCCTGGATCTGGTCTGACGCCTCCGCCACCTGGCGGCCAAACTCCGCCGAGGACATGCGCATGACCCCCGTCCGCACCGCCGACAGCTGGATCAGCCCGTCGGAGGTCACCACCCGGACGTGGTCGTTTTTCCCCACCTGCTGCAAAAACCGCTCGATGTACATGTCGCCGGTCTCCCGCTCCTTGGTGTACACCACATGGATGCCGCGATAGTCGAGCTTCTCCCCCAGGCTGCCGGGGACCTTGTAGCCGTCGAACACCAGAACCACCTGGGTGTGGGTAAAGGCGGCCCAGCCGCAGAGGGTGTCCATCAGCCGCTCCCGGGCGGCGGACAGGTCCCGGTCCGCCAGGGCGTGGAGCTCGTCCCAGTCGAAGATGACGTTGTACCCGTCCACCACATAGTACCGCTGGCCGATCTCCCGCAGGCCGGTGTCCGGCAGCGTTTCCCGCTTTTCCGGAGCCCGGTACAGGGGGCGGCGGACGGGGCCGAACTCCCGGGCCATGATGGCCTCCAGCTCCGCGTCGTCCAGCCGGATGCACCGGCGGCGGGCCGGGGCTTCCTCATCCCGGGGCTTTTCCAGGCAGCCGGGCAGATGCATGTATTCCGCCACCCTGTTCCACTTCACGGGGAACCCGCCGCCGTGGGCGCAGAACACGGAGTCGGGGGTGTTTTCCAGGTCCGCCTCCGGATCGTAGTCCGCGGCGGCGATCACGGCGTCGGAGTTGTGGCAGGGTCCGTACCCCGCCGGCTCCAGGGACAGGCGGCCCCGGCCGCCGGTATAGGAGGCCACCTCCTGGGCGTAATCGTCGAACTCCGTCACCGGGACCCGGCCCCGCAGCAGGGTCATGTCCCCGGCCTCCTCCGGAGCATCGAAGCTGCCGCCGCGCAGGCGCACATCACTGATGGCCCGGCCCAGCTGCTCCGGCGGCACCTCCAGCCGGAAGGCGTAGTACGGCTCCAGCAGGCGGCTCCGGGCCTGCATCAGCCCCTGGCGCACCGCCCGATAGGTGGCCTGGCGGAAGTCGCCGCCTTCGGTATGCTTGATGTGGGCCCGGCCGGACATCAGGGTGATGTTCATATCCGTAACAGGGGAGCCGGTCAGGACTCCCAGGTGGGTCTTTTCCTGCAAATGGGTCATGATCAGCCGCTGCCAGCTCCGGTCCAGGTCGTCCTCGGGACAGCGGGTGGCCAGCACCAGGCCGCTGCCCTGGGGCAGGGGCTCCAGCAGCAGGTGGACCTCCGCATAGTGGCGCAGGGGCTCGTAGTGGCCCACGCCCTCCACCGGGGCGTCGATGGTCTCCTTGTATAGGACCCGGCCCCGGTCCAGCTCCACCTCCACGCCGAAGCGCTGGGCCACCAGGCTCCTGAGGATCTCCGCCTGGACGCGGCCCATCAGGGAGACGTGAAGCTCGCCGTCCCGGGCCGTAAAGCGCAGCTGGGGGTCCTCCTCCTCCAGCTGGCGCAGCTGAGGCAGCAGCACCCGGCTGTCGCAGTCCGGCGGCAGGGCCATCCGATAGCGCATCACCGGCTCCAGCACCGGGCGCACCGCCTCCTCACGCTCCCCCAGACCCTGGCCGCCCCAGGTAGCCGTGAGCCCCTGGACGGCGCATATGCCGCCGGCAGGAACCTGGTCCACAGGCCGGAACCGGCCTCCGGTGTAGATCCGCAGCTGGGCGGCCTTTTCCTGGCGGCCGCCGTAGGAAATGGCATCCCGGACCCGCAGGGTCCCGCCGGTGACCTTCAGGTGGGTCAGGCGCTTGCCCTGGGCGTCGTGGCTGATTTTGAACACCCGGGCGGAGAAGGCGGCGGGATAGGCCGGAGGCTCCACATACCGGGCCAGACCCTCCAGAAATTCGTCGATACCCTCCAGCTTCAGTCCCGAGCCGAACCAGCAGGGAAACACCAGTCGCTGCCGCACCAGCTGCCGCACCAGCTCCTCCGGCACCATGCCGGTATCCAGATACGCCTCCAGAGCGTCCTCCCGGCAGGTGGCCAGCTGCTCCATCCGCCGGTCCCGGGCGGCGGGAGTGAAGTCGACGCACCCCTCCCCCAGTTCATGGCGAAGGCTCTCCATCAGGCCGTCCCGGTCGCGGCGGCCGAAGTCCATTTTCGTCACGAACAGAAACGTGGGCACCCGGTACAGCTCCAGCAGCCGCCACAGGGTGCGGGTGTGGGCCTGGACCCCGTCCACGCCGCTGATGACCAGGATGGCATAGTCCAGCACCGACAGGGTCCGCTCCATCTCGGCGGAAAAGTCCACATGGCCCGGGGTGTCCAGCAGCGTCACCTCCATGTCCCCCAGGGGCAGCTCCGCCTGGCTGAGAAAAATGGTAATGCCCCGCTCCCGCTCCAGCAGATGGCTGTCCATGGCAGCACTGCCGTGGTCCACCCGGCCCAGCTTCCGCAGCTGACCGGTGCGGTAGAGCATGGCCTCGGCCAGGGTGGTCTTTCCCGCGTCCACATGGGCGGTGATGCCGATGACCACCCGGCGAGTCTCCTTGTTGTTCATCTCCATACGCGAAAACCTGCTTTGCTTCGTTTTCCTCTATTATGGCAGATGCGGCGGCGTTGTTCAAGGCCGGATTTTTCCTTGCCCGGCCGGCAGATTCGTGCTATGATGGGAGAAACTTTGCGCCGTGGGAGGATACCGTCATGAATCAGAGGGAGCTAAACGAGCTGCGGCGGCGGTTCAAGCCGGACCGCACCGCCATCAGCAAGGTATACGGCTGCTATGTCAGCAGCAGCCGCCAGATCATCTCCTATGTAGACGCCCCCCTGGGACTGCTGTCCCAGGAGGAGCAGGAGATGTACCTGAATCTGCTGAAAAAGAGTCTGTCCGGCGCCCTGGGCCGGAACCTGATCGACATTGAGTTCTCCACCCGGCAGGTGGCGGACAGCGATGAGCACCGGCTGCTCCAGACCCTGCGGCAGACGGAGCTCCAGGACCCCAATGCCCGGGAAAGCCTGTACCGCCGGATCATCGACGCCATCGACATGGGCGAGAGCAGCTATCTCATCCTCCTGGCCGCCGACACCTACGACGTGCCTCACCGCAGCCGGGACGATCAGGAGGTGCCCGACGGGTCGGACACGGTGTTCCGGTATTTCGTGTGCGCCATCTGCCCGGTGAAGGACCCCACCCTGGCTTTGCAGTACAGCGACCAGGACAAGGAGTTCCGGGGCAGCTCCACCGGACACATTGCCCTGCCCCCGGTCCTGGGTTTCCTGTTCCCGGCCTTTGACGACCGGTCCGCCAATATCTACAACGCCCTGTTTTACAGCAAGGACACTGCTCAGCTGCACCAGGAGGTCATCGACGCGGTATTCTGTATCCAGAATGCCCCCATGTCGCCTCAGGAGCAGCAGGATGTGTTCACCTCCGCTCTGACAGAGACGCTGGAGAAGGATTGCAGCTACGACGTGGTGCAGGCGGTCCACGAGCAGCTGCGGGGCCGCATCCAGGAGCATAAGGACAGCCGGGACCCGGAGCCGCTGACCCTGTCTGTCCGGGAGGTAGGCGACGTGCTTACCGGCAGCGGTGTACCGGAGGAAAAGGCGGAGGCCTTCCAGGAGGCCTGCCGCAGGCAGTACGGCCAGGACGCCGCCCTGAACCCCCGGAACATCATCGAGGCCGGCAAATTCCAGATCACCACCCCGGAGGTGAAGATCACCGTGCCGCCGGAGTACAGCTATATGGTGGAGACCCGGATCATCGACGGGCGGCGCTTCATCCTCATCCCCGCCGACGACGGCGTGGAGGTCAACGGCATCCCCGTCACCATCCCCAATCCCCAGGCGTGACACGCGCCCCATACGCATAAAAATGCGTATGGGGAGATTTTTTTGTATTTTTTTCAGATAATGCTTGACATGGCCGAAATGATGTGGTAGTATCTTTATCCGTAATCGCATTTGATTTTCGATTTTTATTCATGGAAAGGGCGTTTATATGGCTATGTATACCGTTCTCCGACGACGACCGTGGGGTGCACTTTGAACCGATCCACCACATAAAACAAAGGAAACGGAGAATGAATATGAAATATTTTACCAAATTCCTGTGCCTGTTTTTGGGCGCGGCGATGATGCTGACTATGGCTGCCTGCGGCAGCAAAAGCGGTACCGATGCAAACGCCGGTGCAGACGGCGAAAAGAAGCAGCTGGTGGTGGCCACCAGCCCGGACTTCCCGCCCTTTGAGTTCCTGGATGGCAGCCAGATCGTGGGTATCGAGCCCGCACTGATGCAGGCCATTGCCGACAAGCTGGGCATGGAGCTGGTGTGGGAGCAGGTGGACTTCGATTCCATCATCCCCGGCATCCAGGCCGAACGCTATGACGTAGGTGCGGCGGGCATTACCATCACCCCGGACCGCCAGAAGAACTGCGACTTCAGCAACCCGTACTTCCTGGCCAACCAGGTCATCGTGGTGAACCCCGGCAGCGATATTCAGGGCAAGGCGGATCTGGCGGGCAAGACCATCGCCGTTCAGACCGGTACCACCGCCGAGGAATACTGCATGGACAACGGCTATTCCGTTCTGTCCTTCGCCTCCAACAACGACGCCCAGGCTGCCCTGACCAGCGGCAAGGCCGATGCCTGGGTGGTGGACAACGAGGCAGCCGCCAGGATGGCCGCGGACCAGAGCCTCACTGTGCTGGATGAGGCCATGACCAGTGAGCCCTATGCCTTTGCCTTCGCCAAGGGCAGCAGCCTGGTGGACCAGGTGAACACCGCCCTTCAGGAGCTGCTTCAGGACGGCACCGTGGAGAAGCTTTTCCAGGAGTACGACACCGTGTACGTGTCTCCCCTGAGCTGATGAGTATTTTTCAACAAATCGGTCAGTTTTTTGCCCGCTGGCTGGCCCAGCTGGAGGCCACCTTCATCGAAAAGCAGCGTTATCTCCTGCTGGTGGACGGGCTAAAAAACACGCTGGTCATCACGCTGTGCGCTCTGGTCATCGGCGTGACCATCGGCGCCCTGGTGGCCATGATCAAATACTGCGGCCAGGGCAGCCGCCTGCTGCGGCCTCTGTGCTGGCTGTGCGACGTGTATACCACGGTGATCCGGGGCATTCCGGTGGTGGTGCAGCTGCTGATCTTCTACTTTCTGATCCTGAAGTCCTCCGACGGGCTGGTGGTGGGCATTGTCACCTTCGGCATCAACTCCGGCGCATATGTGGCGGAGTTGATGCGCAGCGGCATTGCCGCCGTGGATCCGGGACAGATGGAGGCCGGACGCAGCCTGGGCCTGTCCCGGCTGCAAGCCGCCTGGCACATTGTGCTGCCCCAGGCCATGAAGAACATTCTTCCGGCCATCGGCAACGAGATGATCGCCCTGCTGAAGGAGACCGCCGTGGCGGGCTATGTGGCGGTTCAGGACCTGACCCGGGCCGGGAACCTGATCCGCAACAACACCTACGACGCCTTCAATCCCCTGCTGCTGGTGGCGGTGGTGTATCTGCTGCTGGTCATCGGCATGACGCAGCTGCTGGGGCTGCTGGAAAGGAGGCTGCGCAGAAGTGATCAGCGTTAAAGATCTGCATAAGAGCTTCGGCGGCGTCACCGTGCTGGACGGCATCTCCACCCAGGTGGAGCGGGGCGACGTGGTGTGCATCATCGGCCCCTCCGGCAGCGGCAAATCCACGTTTCTGCGCTGCCTGAACCGGTTGGAGACTCCGGACAGCGGCCAGATCCTCCTGGACGGCGTGGACCTGACGGACCCCCGGACGGACCTGGACCGGCAGCGGATGAAAATGGGCATGGTGTTCCAGCAGTTCAACCTGTTTCCCCACATGACGGTGCTGAAAAACCTGACCATGGCTCCGATGCTGCTGAAAAAGGAGTCCCAGCAGACGGCGGAGCAGCGGGCCATGACGCTGCTGGACCGGGTGGGCCTTGCCGACCGGGCGGGAGAATATCCGGCCCGGCTCTCCGGCGGACAGAAGCAGCGCATCGCCATCGTCCGTGCCCTGTGTATGGAGCCGGAGGTGCTGCTGTTTGACGAGCCAACCTCCGCCCTGGACCCGGAAATGGTGGGCGAGGTGCTGGATGTAATGAAGGAGCTGGCCCAGAGCGGCATGACCATGGTGGTGGTCACCCATGAGATGGGCTTTGCCCGGGAGGTGGCCAGCCGGGTGCTGTTTATGGATCAGGGCGTCATCATGGAGGAAAACCGCCCCGGCGCCCTGTTTGAAAACCCCCAGTCTCCCCGCCTGCGGAGCTTCCTGTCCAAGGTGCTGTAAAAACGTCCCGCACTCCGGCACAGATGTGCCGGAGTGCGGGACATTTTTTATGCATTGTATTCTCTCACTGCCCCAGGATCGTCTCGGCGAAGCCCCTGCCGAACAGGCGGGCAGCCTGCAGGGCCTCCTCCAGGGAGTTCCCGGCGGCCCCTACCTCCACCAGCAGACTGCCGGGAGCGGCGAACTGGTTATAGCGGTAGTTCAGCAGGGTGATGGGCCGCATCAGGGTGGGCGACTGGGTCTCCAGCTTCTCCTGCACGGCGATGGCCAGGCGCAGATTATCCTGCCAGCCGTCGTGGGCCACGCCCATGATCAGGCTCACCTGGGCGGCAGAGGGGTCCTCCGCCGTCACCAGCTTATACTGGGTGCCGTTGGCATCCTGCACCGCGTCCCGGTGCAGGTCCAGCACATAGACGATGGAGGGGTACTTGGCCAGATAACTCCGGATCGACGCCAGGCTGTTTTCATAGGCGTCGTTGTAGGACTGGCCGTCGTGGAGGGTCCGGTCGTGGACCACGGAGATGCCGTAGGCCGACAGAGCCGCCGCCAGCTCATCTCCCACCCGCACCATGTTGCAGGAGCAGTCCGCCGTGCGGAAGGTGCCGGAGGGCACATACTCCCGGCCCGGCGGCATGGTGTATGCCTCGCTGGCGTGGCTGTGGACAATGAGCACCTGAGGCCCCTGCCGGGGACAGGCCACGAACTGGTGGTCCCCCAGCACCGCCGGGTCCAGGGTGCGGTTGGACTTGTTCTTGATGTACACCCCGTTGATGATGCTGTAGCCGTCTGTGGAGCGGGGGTCCACCGTCTGGGCCGGGACGCCGTTGTCTGCCCCGGGCTGGGGACCCTGTTTCTCCGGCGGAGCGGGCGCGGGGGCCTCCGGCGTCGCCGGCTGGTCCGGGTCCTCCGGCTGGGGAGCCGCATCCCGGACAGCCAGGGTCCGGCCTGCCAGCAGCACCGGCGACTGGCCCAGGGCCAGCACCGTGGGGGCGGACAGACCGTCCAGCCCCAGAATGTCCCCCAGCTCCCAGCGCAGCAGTCCCCGGGATACATTGGGGCGGCGGGACACGGACTGCCACAGTGCGGCGGCGGAGTCGGCCCCGCCGCCTGCCAGCACCGCGCCCAGTGCCGCCGCGGCCAGCAGCAGCGCCAGCCCCCGCCGCAAGATCACCTGTTTCAAAGCGTTCACCTCTTTGAGACAAGCCTATGCGGCAGGGGCTGGGGTTATGTCTCCATCACCGGGGGAATATCCACAATTTGCAGCCCCCGGCGCATGGCGTATTCCATAGTGCGCTGAGTGCCGCCGGGCTGCCCGTCGTGAACGGCCAGCAGCATGGACGCATGGTCCACCATGTAGCGGTTGCGCCGCTGCATGCAGCCGGGACTGTAGGATGACTGCACCAGTGTCTCATAGTCGCAGGCCGCCACCAGGCGGCGATAGCGCTCCTGCTGGGGCCGGGGCCAGCCGTCAGCCTGGGTGGGGCACGGAATAGCCGCCTCCACGCTGACGTCCCCGTGCCGCTGCCGCAGGGCCAGGGCCAGCTCACAGAAATACAGGTCGCAGCCCTGGGCCATGCCGCAGATAAAGTGGCGATAGCCCGCCTCATAGGCGGCGTCCAGCGCGTCCCGCAGTCGGGCCTTCAGCGCCCGGCAGCGGGGATCGTCCTCGTCCTCCCCCCAGGGGAGCTTGGCCGGACGGTGGCCGGAAAAGCAGCAGCTGATGGGCCGTGCGCGCATGACGCAGCCCTCCCTTCCCATATACTGCTTTCATTATAGAACATATTTTCTATTTTGTAAAGAGTGATTTTCCCTTGTCAGGGGCCCCGGGATACGGTATACTGAACGGAAAGGGAGGTGCGCCTATGAAGCTGTATTTCAAGCAGCGGTTTTTCTCGTGGTTCGACAGCTACGACATCTACCATGAGGACGGCAGCGTGGCCTATACCGTGGAGGGAAAGCTCTCCTGGGGTCATTGCCTGCATATTCTGAGCCCCCAGGGGGAGCACATCGCCACGGTGCAGCAGCGGGTGCTGACGTTCCTGCCCAAGTTTGAGCTGTACGTCGGCGACCGCTGCGTAGGAGAGATCCGCAAGGAGTTTACTCTTTTCCGGCCGTCGTTTTCCCTGGACTTCTGCGGCTGGACCGTGGACGGCAGTTTTATGGAGTGGGACTACACCATTCAGGACGGCCCCCGCCAGGTGGCCTCCATCAGCAAGGAGCTGTTCCACTGGACGGATACCTACACCATCGACGTGGCGGACCCCGGCGACGCGCTGTACGCCCTGATGGTGGTGCTGGCCATCGACGCGGAGAAATGCTCGCGGAACTGAAGCAAACTGCCCCGGGAGGGCGCTTCGCAAGGAAGCGCCCTCCCGGATTTTTTTTGCCCGCAGTCCCCTTCCCGCAAATGTATTCCGGTGATTTTTCTTGAAAAATCCAGGGTTTTGTGGTATCATAAGCTGATTCTATATGCACATCACACCCGGGCAGCGGGCCTTACAGCCCGCAGCCCCCACAAAAAGAAAGAGGAACCCCCATGGAATCCAAGGTTTTTGAGATCATTGCAGCCGAGCAGGCCCGGCAGAACGCCAACATCGAGCTGATCGCCAGCGAAAACTTTGTCAGCGAGAACGTCATGCGGGCCGTGGGCTCCTGCCTGACCAACAAGTATTCAGAGGGCTATCCCGCCGGGCATCGCTCCGGCAACCGGGGCCGGTACTACGGTGGCTGCGGCTGCGTGGACGAGCTGGAGGAATACTGCTGCGGCATGTGGCAGCAGGTATTCGGGACGGATTATCACGTCAATGTCCAGCCCCACAGCGGCTCCTCCGCCAACTTCGCCGCCTACATGAGCGTGCTGAAGCCGGGGGATACCATCCTGGCCATGAGCCTGAACAACGGCGGCCACCTGACCCACGGTTCCCCGGTGAATTTCAGCGGCAAGCTGTACAACATGGTGTTCTACGGTGTGGACGACAGGGGCTTCATCGACTACGACGACATGCGAAGAAAAGCATCCGCGTACAGGCCGCAATTGATTCTGGCCGGCGCATCCGCTTATAGCCGCATCATTGACTTTGGGGCCTTTGCAGCTGCTGCACAGGAAGCCGGCGCATACTTCATGGTGGATATGGCCCACATTGCCGGGCTGGTGGCGGCCGGGGACCATCCCTCCCCCTTCGGCCTGGCGGACATCATTACCACCACCACCCACAAGACCCTGCGGGGCACACGGGGCGGCCTGATCTTCTGCCGGTCGGAGCTTGCCAAGCAGGTGGACAGCGCCGTTTTTCCCGGAGTCCAGGGCGGCGCATTGCAGCATGTGGTGGCCGGGAAGGCCGTCACCGCCGAGGAGGCCTGCACCGAGGATTTCAAGCGCTACATCCACGCGGTGGTCCGCAACTGCAAGGCCATGTGCGATGCGTTCCTCCAGATGGGCTATAAGGTGGTCACCGGGGGAACGGACAACCACCTGTTCCTGCTGGACCTGACGGACACGGGCCTGACCGGCAAGGCCGTTCAGGAGGAGCTGGACCGCCATCACATCACCCTGAACAAGAATTGCGTCCCCAACGATACCCGGTCCCCCCAGCAGACCTCCGGCGTCCGCATCGGAACGGCGGCCATGACCACCAAGGGCTACACGGAGCAGGATTTCATCGATACAGCCCGCCGGATCGACCGCATCATCCGGGATATGCAGAAGGAGTGAAACAAACGTGTACTTAAAACAGCTGGAAATCCAGGGCTTCAAGAGCTTTCCCGATAAAACGGTCCTGAATTTCGGCGCGGACATTACCGCCATCGTGGGGCCCAACGGGTCCGGCAAGTCCAACATCTCCGACGCCATCCTGTGGGTCATGGGCGAGCAGAACAGCCGCCAGCTCCGGGGCGCCAAAATGGAGGACGTGATCTTCGGCGGCACGGAAAAGCGCAATCAGATGGGCTTTGCCCAGGTGACGCTGGTCATCGACAACACCGGCCACATCTTCCCCCGGGACGAGAGCGAGGTGGCCGTTACCCGCCGGTATTACCGCAGCGGGGAGTCGGAATACTATATCAACCGCCAGTCCGTGCGGCTCAAGGATGTCAACGAGCTGTTCATGGACACCGGCATGGGCCGGGAGGGCTATTCCATCATTGGTCAGGGGAAGATCGACGAGATCCTGTCCGTGAAAAGCGGCGAGCGCCGGGAGGTGTTCGAGGAGGCGGCGGGCATCAGCAAATACCGCCACCGCAAGGAAGAATCGGAGCGGAAGCTCCAGCGCACGGAGGAGAATCTGGTGCGCATCAATGATAAGATCGCCGAGCTGGAGCTGCAGGTGGAGCCTCTGCGCCAGCAGGCGGAAACAGCGAAGAAATATCTGGTGCTGCGGGACGAGCTGCGGGTGCTGGAGATCTCCGTGTGGCTGGAGAATCTTCAGGCCCTGCGGGCCGGGGCGCTGAAGCTGGAGGCCGACCTGCGCACGGCCCAGGAGGACCGCCAGCGGGCCCAGGATGCCCTGGACGCGGTATATGCCGCCGGGGAGGAAAGTCTGGCAAAGATCCAGGCCAACGACGTCCGGGCCGAGGAGCTGCGGGGACAGGCGTCCGGTATCGACGCCCAGGCCCAGCAGGAGAGCTCCGCCATCGCCGTGCTGGAAAACAGCCTGTCCCACGACCGGCAGACCCTGGAGCGGCTGGACCGGGAGCTGGCAGACACCCAGCAGCGGGCCGGAAATCTCCAGGAGCAGGCCGACGCCCTGACGGACCGCATGGCCCAGATCGACCAGGAGACAGAGGACCTGGGCAGTGAGCTGTCAGCGCTGATGGAAAGTCTCCGGCAGCTGGCCCAGAGCGCCGGAAGCGCCCAGCAGGAGGCGGAGGCTCTGCGGGCCCAGGAGACCCTGGCCGTGGCCGCCGCCGCTCAGGGGCGCACGGAGCTGGCCGCCCTGGACGCCACCGACGCCCAGGCCCAGGCCCGGCAGACGGCCATCGCCGCCGACAGCGCCGCCGCCAACGAGAAATTGGACCAGTGCCGCCGGGAGGCGGCAGAGAATAACGCCGCCTTGGATGCCGCCCGGGAGGACCAGCAGGCTGCGGCCAACATCATCCAGGGCCACAGCCTGAAGATGGAGGGCAGACGCCGCCGGGCCCAGGAGGCCGCCCAGCAGGCGGACCAGCTGCGCCGCCAGGCCAACGCCATGGAGGACCGCATCCGTCTGCTGACGGAGATGGAGAAGGAATACGAGGGCTTTTCCCAGGCGGTGAAGGCCGTCATGCAGGCGGCGGACCGGAGCACTCTGTCCGGTATCCGGGGGCCTGTGGCCAGCCTGATGAGCACCCAGCCCCAATACACCGTGGCCCTGGAGATCGCCCTGGGGGCGGCCCTGCAGAACATTGTGGTGGACCGGGACACCGACGCCAAGGAGGCCATCTCCTTCCTAAAGCGCCGGGACGCAGGCCGGGCCACCTTCCTGCCCATGAGCGCCATCCGGGGCGACATACTCCGGGAGCCCAGGCTCTCCCAGGAGTACGGCTTTGTGGGCATCGCGTCCCAGCTGGTGACGTATGATCCCCAGTACGACGGCATTTTCCAGAATCTGCTGGGCCGCACCGTGGTGGTGGAGGATCTGGACTGCGGCGTGAATATGGCGCGGCGGTATCAGAACCGGTTCCGCATCGTCACCCTGGACGGCCAGGTCATCAACCGGGGCGGCTCCATGACCGGCGGCAGCGTCAGCCGCAGCGCAGGCGTCCTGTCCCGGGCCAGCGAGCTGGCGGGGCTGCGGGAGCAGCTGGGGAGCCTGAAATCGTCTCTGGCCGAGGCCGCCCGCCGGGCGGAGGATCTGGGCCGGGACCTGCAAAAGGCCCAGTATGAGCTGGACGTGGCCCAGGATCAGCACCGGGCCGCACAGCAGCAGGTGCTGGCACTGGAGACCCGGGAGCAGCACTACGATAGTCTGCGGGAGTCTCTGGAGGAGACGCTGCGGGCATTGGATACGGAAAATCAGCAGCTGACCCGCCAGACGGCGGACTGCGCCGCCCGGCGTCAGACCGCGGAGCAGGAGATCCGGCGCCAGGAGGACCGGGCCGCACAGCTGCGGCAGCAGGCCCAGGAGCGTCTGGCCGGACAGAGCGAATTGCAGACGAAAACCGGCGGCATCTCCGACGAGATCGCCCGCCGCAAGGAGCAGCAGGCCGCCCTGGCTGCCGAGCGTCAGGGCGCCCAGAGCCGCCTGGAGGACCTGCGGCAGCTGATGGAGGACCTGGCCGGCGACTGCCGCGGCCGGGAGGACCTGCGCCGCCAGCTGATGGAGGCCCAGGCCCAGTCTCAGGCCCAGATCACGGACCACCGGGCCCGGGCAGAGGACCTGCACCGTCAGGCGGAGGAGCTGCGCGCCCGGCTGCAGGGACTCCAGCAGGAAAAGCTGACCCTGGAGCAGCAGCGCACCGCCCTGAACCGGGAGACCCAGAGCCGCAACGACGCCGTTCTTGCCGCCCAGGGGGAGCTGTCCCGTCTGGAGCAGAAGCGCAGCGCCGCCGCCATGGAGGAGAAAACCATTCTGGACAAGCTGTGGGAGCGGTATGAGCTGAGCCATTCCGAGGCCCAGGCCCAGCGGGTGGAGCTGGAGAGCGTTCCCAAGGCCACCCGCCGCATCGGCGAGCTGAATCGGGCCATCAAGGCCCTGGGCACCCCCAACATCGGGGCCATCGAGGAATATGACCGGGTCAACGGGCGCTACACCTATCTGTCCGACCAGCGGGCAGACGTGGAGCAGGCCAAGGGGGAGCTTACCGGCGTTATCGACCAGCTGACCCGGCAGATGACGGAGATCTTTGCGCGGCAGTTCAAGCTCCTGAACGACAGCTTCCAGGAGACGTTTCTGGAGCTGTTCGGCGGCGGCAAGGCCCGGCTGGAGCTGGAGGACGAAAGGGACATCCTCAACTGCGGCATCGAGATCAAGGTGCAGCCCCCGGGCAAGCAGCTGAAAACCATTACGCTGCTGTCCGGCGGCGAAAAGGCCTTCGTGGCCATCGCCCTGTACTTTGCCATTCTCAAGGTCCACCCCACGCCCTTCTGCGTGATGGACGAGATCGAGGCCGCCCTGGACGAGGCCAACGTGGTGCGCTACGCCCGCTATATGCGCCGCATCGCCGGAAAAACCCAGTTCATCGTCATCACCCACCGGCGGGGCACCATGGAGGAGGCCGACGTGCTGTACGGCGTGACCATGCAGGAGCGGGGCGTCAGCCGCATCCTCACCATCAACCTCAACGACATGGCAAAAGAGCTGAATATAAAGTAAGGAGATACGACTATGGGACTGTTCAAAAAATTCCGGGACGCATGGTTTGCGCCCATGTCCTTCGACTCTCTGGACGACGATTTTTACGACCGGCTGGAGGAATCCCTGATCCTGGCGGATGTGGGCATGGACGTGGCCCTGGATGCCACGGAGAAGCTGCGCCGCCGGGCCTATGACGACCGTCTGCTGACGGCGGACCAGGTAAAGGGCGCTCTGCGGGATATCCTGGCGGAAAAGCTGGAGGTGGGCGACAGCCGCCTGGACCTGTCCACCCAGCCCAGCGTCATTCTGGTCATCGGCGTCAATGGCGTGGGTAAGACCACGTCCATCGGCAAAATGGCCCATCAGCTGAAAAAGCAGGGTAAAAAAGTGCTGCTGTGCGCAGGCGATACCTTCCGGGCTGCCGCCGCCGACCAGCTGGAGATCTGGGCGGACCGGGCCGGGGTGGACATCGTCCGCCAGAACGAGGGCGCGGACCCCGGCGCCGTGCTGTTCGACGCCCTGGCTGCCGCCAAGGCCCGCCGCAGCGACGTGGTGCTGGTGGATACCGCCGGACGCCTGCACAACAAGGCGAACCTCATGAAGGAGCTGGCCAAGCTCCGGAAGATCATCGACCGGGAGCTGCCCGGCGCCGCCAAGGAGACCCTGCTGGTGCTGGATGCCACCACCGGACAAAACGGACTCATCCAGGCCCGGCAGTTCAAGGAGACGGCGGGGCTGACGGGCATTGTGCTGACGAAGCTGGACGGCACCGCCAAGGGCGGCATCGTCATCGCCATTGCCCAGGAGCTGCAGGTGCCGGTGAAGTTCGTGGGCCTGGGCGAGGGGATCGGCGACCTGGCCCCCTTTGACGCCAAGGAATTTGTGAGCGACCTGTTCTGATGGGAGGGACGGCCATGATCCGCGCTGACGGAAGATCCTGCGGCGAAAGCCGCCCGGTGGAGATCACCACCGGATTCATCAAATTTGCCGAGGGCAGCGCCCTGATCCGCTGCGGCGACACGGTGGTGCTGTGCAACGCCTCGGTGGAGGACCGGGTGCCGCCCCATGTGCGCCCGGGCTGCGGCTGGGTGACGGCGGAGTATTCCATGCTGCCCCGGGCCAACCGGGAACGGTCCCGCCGGGACGTGGACAAGCTGAAGCTGTCCGGCCGCAGTGCGGAGATCCAGCGGCTTATCGGCCGCAGCCTCCGGGCGGCGGTGGATATGCGCCGCCTGGGCGAGCGCACCATCACCGTGGACTGCGACGTTTTGCAGGGAGACGGCGGCACCCGCACCGCCTCCGTTACCGGGGGCTTCGTGGCCCTGGCCCTGGCCTGCCGGGGCCTTCTGGAGCAGGGGCTGGTGAAGGCCATGCCCATCCGTCACTATGTGGCCGGTATCTCTGCCGGTATCGTGGACAACGTGGCCATGCTGGACCTGCAATACTCCGAGGACAGCCGGGCCATGGTGGACCTGAACTGCGTCATGAATGAGCAGGGCGGCATCATCGAGCTGCAGGGCACCGGCGAGGGCCGCGCCTTCACGCCCCGGGAGCAGCAGGAGCTGGTGGCTCTGTGCGCCCAGGGCAACGCACGGCTCATCGAGCTGGAGAAAAATATACTGGGGGAAATTCTATGAAATTCGTTTTGGCATCCCACAACCGCAAGAAGCTGGCGGAAATGCAGGAGATCTTAGGTGAGCTGGGGGTGGAGGTGGTCCTCCAGTCCGACGTGGGCCTGGACCTGGAGCCGGAGGAAAACGGAACCACCTTTGCCGAGAACGCCGCCATCAAGGCCATGGCTGTGATGCAGGCCAGCGGTCTGCCCGCCATCGCCGACGACTCCGGCCTGTGCGTGGACGCGCTGAACGGCGCACCGGGCATCTATTCCGCCCGCTACGGCGGCGTGGACAGCGACCAGGCCCGGTATCGCCTGCTGCTGGAGAATCTCCGGGGTTCCGGGGCCCGCACCGCCCATTTCCACACGGCCATCGTCTGCTGCTTCCCCAATGGGGACCGGCTGGACGCCGCCGGGGACTGCTTCGGCACCATTGCCTACGCCCCCCAGGGGGACAACGGCTTCGGCTATGACCCGGTGTTTTTCGTGCCGGAGCTGCGCAAGACCTTTGCCCAGCTGACGCCGGAGGAGAAAAACGCCATCAGCCACCGCGGCAACGCCCTGCGGGCCTTCGCGGCGGAGCTGAAAACCTATCTGGAAAAGAACTGAGGAGCATCTATGGAACTGACAAGCAAGCAGAGAGCCCAGCTGCGGGGCATGGCCGCCAGCCTGGACACCATCGTCCACGTGGGCAAGGACGGCATCGGCGACAACCTGGTCAAGCAGGTCAACGACGCCCTGGAGGCCCGGGAGCTGATCAAGGGCCGGGTGCTGGAAAACTCCATGTACACCGCCCGGGAAGCGGCGGAGGAGCTGAAGGTAGCCGCCCGCTGCGAGGTGGTGCAGGTCATCGGCAGCAAATTCGTTCTCTTCCGCTATCAGCACAACAAGGACAAGCGGAAGATCGAGCTGGAAAAAGACAGGAAGCGCAGCGTATGAGGATCGGCATCTACGGCGGCACCTTCAATCCCATCCACCGGGGCCACCTGACGGCGGCCCGGGCGGCTATGGACGTCCTGGGGCTGGACCGTCTGCTGCTGATCCCCGCCAGCATTCCGCCCCACAAGGCCCTGCCCCAGGGCAGCGCCGAGCCCGCCGACCGGCTGGAGATGACGGCCCTGGCCTGCGCCCAGCTGGGCCCCGGGGCCCAGGCTCTGGACATCGAGCTGCACCGCACCGGCCCCAGCTATACGGTGGATACCCTGCGGCAGCTGCGGCAGATGTATCCGGAGGATGAGCTGTGGCTTCTTATGGGGACGGATATGTTTTTGTCTCTGGAGCGCTGGTATCATGCGGCGGACATTCTGTCCCTGGCCCACATCGGGGCCTTTGACCGGGTCCACCCTCAGCCCGGCGGCGATCTGGCCGCCCAGAAGCGGCACCTGGAGGAGACCTATGGGGCGGATATTGCCATCATTCCCAATGAGCACGTTCTGGACCTGTCCTCCACCCAGGTGCGTCAGACCCTGGCCCAGGGCGGCGGGCAGGAGCTGGTGACGGACCCGGTGTATGGCTACATCCAGCGCCGGGGGCTGTACGGCGTCCATACGGACCTGCGGCGCCTGACCCCGGACCGGCTGCGGCCCATCGCCCTGAGCTATCTGAAGCCCAAGCGCATGCCCCATGTGCTGGGCACGGAGCAGGAGGCCGTCCGCCTGGCCCGGCAGTATGGGGCCGACGAGACCCAGGCCCGGGTGGCCGCCCTGCTCCACGACTGCACCAAGAAGCTGGATATGGAGGGGCAGCTGGCCCTGTGCGCCCAATATCACATCCGGCTGGACGACCTGGAGCAGCACGCCCTGAAGCTGCTGCATGCCAAAACCGGGGCGGCCATCGCCCGGGACGTGTTCGGCGCGGACGATGCCGTGTATTGGGCCATTTACTGGCACACCACCGGCCATGCGGACATGACCCTGCTGGAAAAGATCATCTATCTGGCGGACTATATCGAGCCCAGCCGGGATTTTCCCGGCGTGGAAGATCTGCGCCAGGCGGTACACGCCGACCTGGACGGCGGCCTTCTGAAGGCACTGAACGACAGCATCCAGGACATGCGGCAATGGGGCAACCCCGTCCACCACAACACACTGGACGCCCGAGACTATCTATTGAGAGGTAATCATCTATGAAAACTGCGAAGGAACTGGCCCTTATGGCGGCCCGGGCCCTGTCCGACAAAAAGGGCCGGGAGATCCAGGTGCTGGAGATCGGCGACCTGACCACCCTGGCGGACTATTTCGTCATCGCCACCGGCTCCTCCAATACCCAGATCAACGCCCTGGTGGACAATGTGGAAAAGGTCCTCCGGGAGGAGGCGGAGGAGGAGCCCCTGCACCGGGAGGGCTATCGCGGCGGCACCTGGGTGCTGCTGGACTACGGCTGCATCGCCATCCATGTCTTTAACGCCGAGGCCCGGGAGTTTTACGGCCTGGAGCGTCTGTGGCGCGACGGCAAGCCTCTGGACCTCACCGGCATCGTGGACTGATGGCCGCGAAGCTGGTAGTCCAGGACCTGCAAAAGCGGTTCGGTGACCAGGAGGTGCTGCGGGGCGCGTCCTTCACCTTTGAACAGGGAAAGATCTACGGTCTGATCGGCCGCAACGGCGCGGGAAAGACCACGTTTTTCAATTGTCTCAACGAGGATCTGCCCCGGGACGGCGGCTCCTTCCACCTGGTGGACGACGGCGGGAACCCCCGTCCCGTCACCGCAGACGACATGGGCTATGTGCTGTCCACCCCTGTGGTGCCGGAGTTTCTCACCGCCCGGGAATTTCTGCAATTCTTTCTGGAGATCAACCGGGACAGGATTCCCTATCCCAAGGCCCCGGATGTGTATCTGGACTACATGTGCATTGATGAGGCCGACCGGGGAAAGCTGCTGAAGGACTTCTCCCACGGCATGAAAAACAAAATGCAGATGCTGGTGAACATTATGGCAGATCCCACCGTGCTGCTGCTGGACGAGCCGCTGACGTCCTTCGACGTGGTGGTGGCCGACGAGATGAAGGCTCTGCTGCGGCGCATCAAGGGTCAGCACATCATCCTGCTGTCCACCCACATCATGGACCTGGCCCTGGACCTGTGCGACGACATCGTCATCCTGCACCATGGGGTCCTGCAGGAGGTACGGCGGGAGGACCTGGCCGACGGGGCATATAAGGACCGCATCATCGCCGCCCTGAAGGAGGAGCCGGATGTGGTTTGACACCCTGGTTTTGCAGCTGCGGCTGCACATGGCCTATCGGGTCAACGGCATTCTGTACCGGCTGCGCTTTCTGAGCCTGTCCTATGAAAGCGGCTTCGCCAAGACCCTGGGCCTGGTGCTGGCCATCCTGCGGGAGCTGCTGGGGCTGCTGCTGGGAAAGCTCCTGTATATGGCGGCGTTCTTTGCCGCCCCCCTGCTGCTGTTCCCGTCCGAACCGCCTGCGGGGCTGTACGGCCACCTGCTGCTGTTTCTGACGCTTATCGGCGGCATTTTCAACAGCAAGCTCCTGGACGCGGAGCAGGACGTCTATTACGCCGTGTTTCTTCTGCGGATGGATGCCCGGCGCTATGCTCTGTCGGCATACGGGTATACGCTGCTGAAGGATTTTACGGGCTTTCTGACAGCGGCGCTGGTGGTGGGGCGGTTGGCTCTCCAAGCGCCTCTGGCCCTGTGCCTGCTGACGCCGGTGCTGGTGTGCTCCGTGAAACTCACCGCCGCCGGGCTGGAGCTGGCGCACTTTACCCGCCGGTGCAGGCTGGCCAGGGAGGCAAAATGGTTCCCGGTGCTCCAGGGCCTCGGCCTGCTCCTGCTGACGGCGGCGTATCTGCCGCCCATGCTGTTGGGCTGGGCCATCCCCAGCGGGGCGTCGTATGCCGCCTGTGGGCTTTTCACCTCCTGCGGCGCGTGGGGCGCCTGTGTTCTGGTGCGCTTCCCCTCCTTCCGTCAGCTATACCGCCGCATCTTCACACCGGATAACCTGGCCCTGCTGACAGGCAATACCCATCCTGCCGCCAAGGAAACCCAGGCTCAGTATCGGAGCAAGCTCACCCTGGACAGCGGCCCCGAAAGCCGCAAAACCGGCTGTGTCCGGTTCAACGAGCTGTTCATGCGCCGGAACAGGCGGCTGCTGATGCGTCCCGCCCGGCGGACCGCCGTCATTGCCGCTGTGGTGCTGGCGGCAGGCTGCGCCGCGTGTCTGATCTCCTCTGCCGCGGCGGCCGCTGTCAATGGACTGGTGGTCCAGGCCCTGCCCGGCATGCTGCTGCTTATGTACTTCATCAATCGCGGCAATACCGTGACCCGGGCCCTGTTCTTCAACTGCGACCGCAGCATGCTGTGCTACCGGTTTTACCGGCAGCCCCGGGTGATCCTGGGGATCTTCACGGCCCGGCTGAAATCGCTGACAGCCATCAATCTGCTGCCCACCACCGTTATCGCTCTGGGGCTTCCTCTGCTGCTGCTGTGCAGCGGCGGCACGGACACGCCATTGGACTATGCGGTGCTGGCCCTGTCCATTCTGGCCATGTCCGTGTTCTTCTCGGTACACTATCTGGTGCTGTACTACCTGCTCCAGCCCTACACTGCGGGCTTGGAGAACACCAGCTATGTCTATCGGATCATCACCGGTCTGACCTACGTTGTGTGCTACCTGATCTCCGCCAATGTCCGCGGCTCCACCGCCTTCGGCGTGGGTGTGGTCCTCTTTGCCGCCGTGTATGTGGCTGCGGCTCTGCTGCTGGCCTATCACCTGGCCCCCAGAACCTTCAAGCTGCGGACCTGATTTTGTGCATGTAAAATCCGCCCCCTGACCACAGGTCAAGGGGCGGATTTTATTTCCCTGTCTCAGCCGATCTCCACAGCCGTGTCGGTGAAGGTCAGCACAGCCTCGTAGCAGGCGGTGACGGCGCGGACAAAGTGGGCCACGTCGCGGCTGCCCATGGTCTCGAAGCAGGAGTGCATAGCCAGCTGCGCCATGCCGATGTCCACGGTGTTCACCGGCAGCTTGGTGTTGGCGATGTTGCCCAGTGTCGCGCCGCCGGCCTGGTCGGGCCGGTTGGCATAATGCTGGGTGGGTACCTGGGCCCGGCGGCAGAGCTCCTGGAACGCGGCGGCAGACACCGCGTCGGTGGCATACCGGGGCGAGTGCTTCACCACCACGCCGCCGTTGAGCACCGGGGCCTCATTGGCGTCCGCCAGCTCCGGATGGTTGGGGTGACGGGCATGACCGTTGTCACAGGACAGCAGGAAGCTGTTGGCCACCAGCCGCCGATAGTCGCCGTCCGTAAGTCCCAGAGCGTCCACGATGGCCTGAAGGGTTTCCGGCAGGAAGGCAGAAGCCGCGCCCTGCTTGGTCTCGGAGCCGATCTCCTCGTTGTCAAATACGCACAGCACCGGGATGGCGGTGGTCTCCCGGGCAGCCAGGAAGCCCTGGGTGCAGGCAAATACACAGGCCAGGTCGTCCAGCCGAGGTGCGGACAGGAATTCTCCCGCAGGCCCCCACACGGTGCCCGGCTGGTTGTTGTACAGGAACAGATCCCGGGCCACGATGTCCTCCGGCTGGCATCCGGCGGCAGCGGCGATCTCCCGGTCAAAGCAGCCCTTTTGCTCTCCGCCGGCATACAGCGCCACCAGGTCCTGAGCGGGATTGTACTTGGTGCCATTATTGCCGTCCCGGTTCAGATGGATGGCCACACGAGGGATCAGTGCCATGTCCTTTTTCAGATCCACCAAACGTGTCTCCAGACCGTTGTCCCGGCGCACCAGCACCCGTCCGGCAGCGCTGAGAGGGCGGTCCAGCCAGCAGTCGTTGATCATGCCGCCGTAGCGCTCGGCGGAAAGGCGCACAAACTCACCGGCCAGTTCTGCATGGTCCCGCAGCCGGAAGCAGGGAGAATCCGAGTGACTGGCCGTCAGCACAAACCCGGTTGGGGCACCCTGGGGCACCCGGAATGCCAGCAGCGACGAGCCGTTCTTGGTGATAAAATACTTGCCGCCGGGGGTCAGGCTCCACTCCCCTGCCGTCAGCTGGGTATACCCCTCCCCCATCAGCCGCTGGCGGAGATTTTCCACCGCGTGGAAGCAGTCGGGGCTTTTCTGGATGTATTGCAGCATGGATGAAATCATGATGGTCCTCCCATTTTCTATTGTAGCAGCGCAAAAAAGGGCGTCCTCCCTTTGGAGGACGCCCTTTCAGGCATTTTGGTTCCTGTCCTCAGCGGAACAGAAGCGTCAGGATCAGAATAAAGACGCCGAATCCCACCAGGTAGGCCGCGCCGATCAGCAGCGACGCCTTCATGGTGCCTAAGAAGAACGTATGACGGTCCTGCTTGCTCAGGGAGTCGTCCACCCAGGGAGCTGCCTTCCTGGGCTCCTGCTCCTCCGGCTTCTCCTCCCGTTTATAGACGCTGCCAGGCAGATTGCCGAACAGCGACGGACGCTTCACCTGCGACATATCCGCGATGGTGCGGCCGTCGTCGTCCTCCCAGTGTTTTTCCTTCTCAGCCATTATTTCTGGTCGTACAGGTGGCAGACCACAAAGTGGCCGGGCTCGATCTCGCGCTGCTCCGGCACCTCGGTCTTGCACTGCTCCATGCACTGGGCGCAGCGGGTGTGGAACTTGCAGCCTGCGGGAGGATTGGCCGGGGAAGGAATGGAGCCCTCCAGCACGATGCGGTTCATCTTGGCCGTGGGGTCCGGCACGGGGATGGCAGAGAACAGTGCCTTGGTGTAGGGGTGCAGAGGATTCTTGAAGATGTCCTCGGTAGCGCCGTATTCCACCAGGTTGCCCAGATACATAACGCCCACGGTGTCGGAGATATGCTCCACCACGGACAGATCGTGGGAGATGAACAGATAGGTGAACTTATACTGCTCCTGAAGCTCCTTCAGCAGATTGATGATCTGCGCCTGGATGGACACGTCCAGGGCGGACACGGGCTCATCGCAGACGATGAACTCAGGCTTCAGAGCCAGGGCCCGGGCGATACAGATACGCTGACGCTGGCCGCCGGAGAACTCATGGGGATATCGATCCTTGTGGAAGGACTGCAGGCCGCAGTCGTCCATGACCTTATCGATATAGTCGTCAAATTCTTCCTTGGGCACCAGACCGTGCTCGCGGACAGCCTCGCCGATGATCTCGCCCACGGGCATACGGGGCTGCAGAGAGGAGAAGGGGTCCTGGAAGATGATCTGCATCTTGGTGCGCATATCGCGCATTTCCTTGGCACTGAGGTCATAGACCTCCTGACCGTTGAACAGCACCTGGCCGCCGGTCTTTTCGCCGGACAGACGGAGGATGGTACGGCCGGTGGTGGTCTTGCCGCAGCCGGACTCGCCCACCAGACCCATGGTGGTACCGCGCTTGAGGTTAAAGGTGACGCCGTCCACGGCCTTCACATAACCAACGGTCTTGTTGAGCATGCCGCCCTTGATGGGAAAGTACTTCTTCAGGTCCTTGACCTGGAGGATGTACTGAGGATCGTACTGGATCTTCTCCTCAGCGGTCTTTTTGACATCAGCCATTCTGAGCGTCCTCCTTTCCGTAGTAACGATAGCAGCTGACCATGTGCGTGGGGGACAGCTGGATCATGTGGGGATACTCACCCTGGCAGCCGTCCACGCACATTTCGCAGCGATCCTTGAAATAGCAGTAGTTGGGCATGTTGATGGGGTTGGGGACCTTACCGGGGATGGAATACAGCTTATCCACCTTCTTACCGACCATGGGCTTAGAAGCCATCAGGCCGATGGTGTAGGGGTGCGCGGGATTGGCGAAAATCTCCTGGGCGGTGCCCTTCTCCACCACGCGGCCGGCGTACATGACCACCACGTAGTCGGCCATCTCGGCGATAACACCCAGGTCGTGGGTGATCAGCATGATGGAGGAATTGATCTTATCCTTCAGGTTGCGAAGCAGGTCCAGGATCTGGGCCTGGATGGTCACGTCCAGAGCCGTGGTGGGCTCATCGGCGATGATCAGGCGGGGATTGCAGGACAGAGCCATAGCGATCATGACACGCTGGCGCATACCGCCGGACAGCTCGTGAGGGAACATCTTGTAGACGCCCTCGCTGTTGGCGATACCGGCCATCTCCAGCAGATGGATGGAGCGGGCCTTGATGTCCTCGGCGGTCTTGCCTTCACCGTCGTGCAGGGCAATGACCTCATCCAGCTGGGCGCCGATGCGGAACACCGGGTTCAGGCTGGTCATGGGCTCCTGGAAAATCATGGACATGTAGTTGCCGCGGAGCTTCTGCATCTGCTCAATAGGAGTCTTGGTGATGTCATAAGCCTTGCCGTTGCCCAGATTCAGGCGAATCTCGCCCTCCACGATCTGGCCCTGGGGCCGCTGAAGCAGCTGCATGATGGACAGGCTGGTAACGGACTTGCCGCAGCCGGACTCACCCACTACGCCCACGGTCTTGCCGATGGGCACATCAAAGGAGACGCCGTCTACCGCGCGGACGGTACCCACGTCAGAGAAGAAGTAGGTGTGCAGATTCTCGATCTCCAGGGAGTTGTTCTCGTCGTGCATCTTGGTGAGGAATTCCTCCTCGGGCACGTTCTTGCGCTTGTGCAGCTTTTCAAACTGATCCGTGATTTTGCGGTTCTCCCGGGAAATCCGGCGGGATTCCTTCGCGGACAGATAGCCGTTTTCGTTTTTCTTAGCCATATGATCTCCTCCTTCCTCAGCGCTTCATCTTCGGGTCAAAGGCATCCCGCAGTCCGTCGCCAACCAGGTTGAACGCCAGAACCGTCAGCAGCAGCAGCACGCCGGCGGGGATCCAGATGAACCAATAGGTGGTCAGAACGTGGGTGTTGTTGACGTCGCTGATGATGTTGCCCCAGGAAGCGAAGGGGAACTTAACGCCCAGGCCCAGGAAGGACAGGGTCGCCTCGGTGATGATGACGCTGCCCAGGCCCATGGTGCAGGTGACGATCAGCTGGGGAACGACATTGGGGATCAGGTGCTTGAAGATCCGGCGGGACACGCTGAGGCCGCAGGCCTCGGCGGCAGCCATGTACTCCTGCTCACGCAGAGACAGGATCTGGCCGCGGACCAGACGGGCAATACCGGCCCAGCCCAGGAAGCCCAGAATCAGCATCAGGTAAACCATTCGGATCGTCGGGTCCACACGGGAGGCATCCATGGCCGCACCCAGAATAATGATAACGGGCATGGAGGGGATGCAGTAAAAGATATCGACGATACGCATGATCAGGTTATCCACCCAGCCGCCGAAGTAGCCGGAGATACCGCCGAAGATCACGCCGATGACGGTCTCAATGATGATAACGATGAAGCCGATCAGCAGGGACACGCGGCCGCCGTACATCAGGCGGGTCAGCATATCCATACCGTACATATCGGTGCCCAGCCAATGCTTCATATTGGGGAAGGAGTACTGGTCGTACTGACGGCTGGACTTCTCCTGCAGGATCTGCCAGCTGTTGGTAGCGGCCTTGAACTCCAGATCATACTCCGCAGTGGCGGTGTTGGACGTATCGTCCTGCTTGGGAGCATTGGGGTCCTCCGTATTGATGCCGGAGGTCTGACCGTCGGCGTTTTCGCCGTCCTCGGTCTGCTCGGGCTCATTCATGATCAGGGACTCGTCGGTGTAAGTAAAGGTAGCCTTGCCGTCCTGGGCCGTGGCAATGGTGGCCAGCAGCTTGTCCTTGAAATCGCGGCTCAGGAACACGTCGGGGGAGATGGCCTGAACCAGATAGCGGCTGATATAGGCATAGTCCGCCCCGTCCAGGGTGACGCCGCCGTCCTCAGCCAGGGCATAGGTCACGCCGTCGGCGGTGAATTCCTTAGCACCGGTGGCGTAGGCGGTCAGGGCCTGATAGTTGAACTCGAAGGACAGCTTCTGGTCCGCGGCATCCGCGTTGACCATGTCCTTGGCGGCATAACCCACCATAACGCCGTCGCAGGAAATGGTGAACATTTCATCGCTGACCTTGTTCATGGTATAGTTATGATTGGAGAAATTGAAGGTATCCTTGCCCTGCTGGATGGCCAGCATGGCCTTGGCCTGTGCGGTGAGGCCAAACAGCTCATCGCTGTTGCTGCCGTAGCGGAACTCGGTGTTTTCCTTGGCCTCACCGAAGCTCTTGCGGATGGTTTTGTCGGTATAGAAGAACTGATCCTGCCCATAGGGGGAAACCAGGCCGCCGATAAAGGAAAAGACGAACATGAAAATCAGGATGACCAGGCCGGTAACAGCCATACGGTTGCGGATAAAGCGCTTGGCCACCAGCATACCGGGAGAAAGAACCTTAACGCGGCGGTCGTCGTTCAGAGAATAATGCTCCTCCGCAGGCGTCTGGTCGGCATTCTTCATTTCCTCGCGAATCTCCTCGCGGAGCTTCTGCTCAGCCTGCTGCTCAGCCTGCTGCTCATTGATGTTATCTTTGCGATCTGCCATTTTCTTTCCTCCTCCCTTCTTAAGCGATGCGTACCCGCGGGTCGACCACGGCGTACAGAATATCAGAAATCAGGTTGCCCAACAGGGTCAGCACGGCCATGAACACCAGATAGAACATGGAGAACGGAATGTCGCCGCCCACCATGGACTGGTAGGAAATATAGCCGATGCCGGGGATGGAATACAGCGTCTCGGTGATCAGTGCGCCGGAAAACAGGCCGGGCAGAGAACCGCCGATGATGGTAACCAGGGGGATCAGGGTGTTGCGGAACGCATGGTGATAGATGACCTTGCGCTCGGACAGACCCTTGGCCCGGGCCGTGCGGATAAAGTCAGCGTTCAGCACCTCCAGCATGTTGGTGCGGGTGTAACGCATGAGGGAACCGACGCTGATGACCACCAGCGTGACGATGGGCAGAACCAGATGATGTCCCATGTCCATGAGCTTCCCGAAGGCGGACAGCTGCTGGTGACTGCGGCCCGTCAGACCGTACAGGTCAAACCAGCCCAGCTTCACAGAGAACACCAGCTTCAGCAGGGAAGCAAAGAAGAAGGTGGGCAGAGAGATACCGGCCAGCGCCAGCACAGAGATGACATAGTCCGTCTTGCTGTACTGCTTGGTGGCGGCAATCACGCCCAGGGGGATCGCGATGATGATCTCCAGGACGAAGGCGATGAGGCCCATGAAGAAGGAGATCCACACACTGTCGTTGAATACTTCCGTAACAGGCTTGGTCCACAGCCAGCTGTCGCCGAACTGGAAGGTCAGCATCTGGCCCAGCCACTTGAAGAAGCCGGGAATAATGCCCACGTCCAGATTGTACATGTGGGTGAGCTGAGCCATCCACTCCTCAAAGGACTTGGAACCGGGCTGCATGGACTTCTGACGCGCCATCGCCTCCACGTAGGACGTGGGGAGACACCGCATCAGCGCGTAGATAACGAATGCGACGAAGAATAGGATGACGATTGAGATTAGAATTCTTTTGATGATGTATTTGCGCACTGATAACCCTCCGATCTGATGATACAGTGATGCAGATTGGCGGAACACGTCTGTTCCGCCCCTCCCTATAAACTACCCACTGCACATCAAGCAGCGCCCCCGGCCCCGCCAGGGGCGCTCCTTGACATGCAGTCGGGGTACCCCCCGGCGGCCGAGGCCGCCGGGGAGCACCTTGTGACTTAACCTATGTGCACAGGTCTTGGGTCCAAGCTTGTCAGTTCAGCTCGACGTTCTGGATCTCGCTCAGCCAGCCATAGAAGGTGGTGATATCGGGAGTGACCGTATCCATGTTCACCCGCTCGGTGGAGAAGATGACGGCGTTCTGGCGCTGATAGACAGGAACCTCAACGGCCCAGTCAACGATGATGTCCAGGCAAGCCTTGTACATGGTCTTACGATAGCTCTGGTCCAGAGAAGCGCGGGCATCCAGGATCAGCTTGTTCAGCTCGGCATCATTGATGTCGTACATGTAGTTGGAGCCACCGGCAGCCTTGCCGTCCATGCCGGAGAAGTAAATCTGGTACATGTCGGGGTCAACGGTAGCGCCCCAGGCAGCAGCAAACATGTCAGCCTGCTCGGCCTCGATGGTATCCCACAGCTGCGTGCTGTCGGACAGGTCGGTGACGATCAGGTGCACGCCGATCTTCTCCAGAGCCTTGGAGGCCTCGGTCAGGATCATGAAGGAGGGGTGATCGCCCTTGCCGTCGGCGGGGATCAGGGCCTCACGCTCGATGGCGTAAGCATCGGTGTCCTTACCGCCAGCGGGGTTGCTAACGACCTTGCCGTTCTCCACCTTGCAGCCGGCCTTCTCAAAGAAGCCCAGGGCGGCCTGCAGAGCAGCCTCGTACTTCTGATCGGCGGTCATGTCGGAGGTGTAGATGTCCTTGCCGTCAGCGTCCACAGAGAAAGCGACCTTGTAGCCGGGGTCGGAAGCCTGAGGAGCAGCCCAGGAGGTGTTGGAGATGGGGTAGTTGATGACGGAAGCACGCTCGCCATAGTAGGAGTCGATGGCAACGTCACGATACACAGCCAGGACGGTGGCGAAAGCCTTACGATAGGCCTTGGAAGCGTCGGAGCCGGGCTCGTTGTTGACGTTCATGGTGTTGGCGCTCATGCCGATGTAGCCGTAACCCAGGTTATCCACGGTATCGGTGGTAATCTTGGGGCCGTTGACGTCATCGTTGGCGTTGGCCTTCTTGATGGCGTCCACGGTGTTGGCGCTGAAGGAAGGATCAGAGATATCCACGGTGCCGGTGATGACGCCGTTCAGCTTATCGTCTTCCTGAGTCTGCAGGAAGTTGACATACTTGGTCTTGGGAGCACCCAGATAGTAGGAGTCATTGGCCTCGAAGTTCACGGTGCCGTTCTCGAACTTGATGAACTTGTAGGGGCCGGCGCCCATGGGGGTGGTGGTCTTTTCGCGGACATGGCTCAGATCGCCCTTGGTGAAGCCGAACTGATTGTTGTCGTAGTTATACTTGTCCTTCTCGCCATAGTAGTGCATGGGGGCGATGGTCACACCCAGCTGATAGATGGCGGTAGCATCCACCTGGGTCAGGGTGACGGTCATGCTGTAATCGCCGGTCTTCTTGATGCCGGAGATGTTGGCAGCGGACTCGCCGGTCTGGACAGCGTTGGTATAGGCGGCGTAGTCGTTCATCAGGTCGGCGAACGCAGTGCCGGCAGATTCCTTGCCAACAGCGGTGGTGATGTTGTCATAAGCGGCAACGATGGCGGCGAAGGCGTCAGCCTTGGTGGCGTCCTCGGGCAGCTCGTAGCCCCAGTTCTTCAGGCAGGCGGCCACGGAATCGCCCTCGGCATTGGCGCCCTGAGCGATGCAGGAGTCCATGATCTCCTGAACGAACTTGTCGGCAGCCTGGTCCACATCAGCCCAGTAAGCATCCTGCTGCTCCTTGGTCCAGCCCTTGTTGAAGTCGGTGTTGTCGCGGCCGGCGGCATAGATCAGGTTGAACAGGGTGTCCATGCCGGAACGGTAGGCGTCCATGCCCTGGATGGGAACAGCAAACAGGGTGCTGTTGCCGTCGTAGGAAGGATCGCACAGGACGTACATGGAGAAGATGACGTCGTCGATGGTGATGGGCTCGCCGTCGGAGAACTTCAGGTCCTCACGCATCTTGAAGTTGTAGTCCACGGTGCCGTCGGCGTTCTCCTTGATCTCGCAGTCAGCGGGACCATAGTAGGTGTAGTCGGTGCCGTTGTAGGACTTGGTCTCGCCCTTGATGCCGTTCATGATGATGGAGCCCTGACGGTCGCTGTTCAGCAGGCCGATAGCGGTCATCGTCCAGACGTCCTGGTCATAAGCGGTCTCGGAGAAGAAGGGAGAGAATTTGCTGTTGAACGGGGAATAACCCACGACCAACGGGGTGTCGCTGTTCTGCTTGCCTTTGTTGCTGCAGCCAACGAACAGGCCCAGGCACATGACAGCGCAAAGTACCAGAGCCAAAATACGGGTAGCTTTCTTCATTGGAATCCTCCTTAAATATTTTTGAACGCGGGCTTTCGCCCGGAGTTCACAAAGGAAATTGGGTCACGCCTGGGGTTCATCCAGGTCGCGGGCGGGAAGCTTTTCCCATTTCAGGGTCAGCATATACCGCCACAGGAGCCACGCTCCCCCGGCCACCAGCGCCTTCAGCGCCAGATAGGTGATCACGGAGGCCACGCGGCCGCCGGAGTCGTTCATCACCAGGTACAGCACCATGGTCACGAAGCCCAGCCCCGCGAAGATCATGCACAGCATAGCCCGGTGGGGCAGCGGCTGCACGCTCTTCTTGTAAACATACTCCCGGATGGGGTCCTCCGCCTTGCGCAGCCGGGCCACCGCCCATATCACGCTGACCGCCGCGGCAGCCTCGCAGATATAGGGCAGGATCACGTACCAGCAGTTCAGCATGGCGGGCGCGTCGCTGCATCCCCCGGCCACAACGGCCAGCAGAATGGCGATGCTCAGTCCCCACAGCTCCCGCTGGACCCGGTCGCGGCTGCGGCCCTGGTCCACATAGGTGTAGTGGGCGCCGGTATATACATAATCACCGGCAAGATTGACGTGGAAATCATTGAGATGGGCGCGGCGTCCGCCGCGCTTTTTGTTTTTTTCTGCCATGATCATTCCTTGCGGTGCGGCGGTGTGTGTCCTTGGCTCACTGTCTACACCGCACCAGTCTGTTCGCCCAAGGCGGACGCTTTTTGTGCAATTTTCTCATCGCCGCTCGGGATTAAAATGTTTTCCTAATTCTATCATGAAACTATGGATTTTTCAACACCAAGATTGAACTTTCTGTGAATATTCCAAAAAAAATGACAGATATTCACATTCTTTGTATTTTTATTCTCTTGCAGTTGAATTTCTGCGGTTTTTATCCGCTAACATTTGTCGGAAATTTACGCCTGAAAGATACAAATATGTGTGGTTTTCGGCGAACGGTTAGGTCAATTCGATCATGTTGTGGCAGAGCTGATAGTACTTTCCCTTTTGCTCCAGCAGCTCCCGGTGGTCGCCCCGCTCGATGATGCGGCCCTGCTCCAGCACCATGATGGCATTGGCGTTGCGGACGGTGGACAGTCGGTGGGCGATGACGAACACCGTGCGCCCAGCCATCAGGGCGTCCAGCCCCTGGCCGATGAGCTTTTCCGTGCGGGTGTCCACAGAGGAGGTGGCCTCGTCCAGGATCAGCACCGGAGCCCGGGACACCGCCGCCCGGGCAATGGCCACCAGCTGGCGCTGGCCCTGGCTGAGGTTGGCGCCGTCGGAATACAGGACCGTGTCATACCCCTGGGGCAGGTGAGAGATGAAATAGTGGGCGTTGGCGATCTTGGCGGCGCGAATGCACTCGTCGTCGGTGGCCTCCAGACGCCCGTAGCGGATGTTCTCCATGACGGTGCCGGTGAACAGGTGGGTGTCCTGCAGCACCATACCCAGGGAGCGGCGCAGGTCGTCCTTGCGGATGCGGCGCACGTCGATGCCATCGTAGGTGATAGATCCGGACCCGATATCATAGAAGCGGTTGATGAGGTTGGTGATGGTGGTTTTTCCGGCGCCGGTGGAGCCCACAAAGGCGATCTTCTGGCCGGGCTTGGCATACAGGGACAGGTCGCGCAGCACCGGCTTATCCGGCACATAGGAGAAGTCCACATGGGCAAACCGCACGTCCCCCCGCAGGGGCACCAGGGCGCCGTCCGGCAGACGCCAGCTGTAGTCATCGCCGTTCTGCTCCAGGGTCACCTGACCCTGATCCTCCTCCGGCGGCAGGTCTAGAATGGCGAAAATCCGCTCCGCTCCGGCCAGGGCCATCATCAGGGCGTTGAACTGCTCAGAGATCTGGCTCACCCGGTCGGCGAAGGTGCGGACATACTGCAAAAAGCCGATGAGGATGCCGCCGGCCCCCTCCCCCGTCAGCCACAGCACGCCCACCGCGCAGGTGATGGCGTAGAAAATGTGGGACAGGTTGTTGAGGATAGGCCCCACCATAGAGGTGACGGTGGTGGCGGTAGTGGACGCCTTACACAGATCCTGGTTGATGACGTCGAACTGCTCCATGACCTCCTTTTCGTGGGTGAACACCTTCACATCCCGCTGGCCGGTGATCATCTCCTCCATATAGCCGCTGACGGCGGCGGTCAGACGCTGCTGGCTGGCATAGGTGCGCTTGCTGATCCTGGTGGTGACCCGCACCACCAGCACCACAATGGCCCCCAGCACCACCATGATGGCAAACAGCCGCATGGACAGAGCCAGCATCATGCCGATGGTCCCCAGCAGAGAGGTGATGGAGATGGCCAGCTGGGTGATGCTGTGCTGCAAAAGCTCGTTGGTGGCCTCGATGTCGCTGGTATAGTAGCTCATCAGCGCGCCGGTCTTGTTCTCGTCAAAGAACCGCACCGGCTGGCGCTGCATGGTGTCGAACAGCTCCGTGCGCAGCTGCTTCATGATGATGGCGCTGCACTCCAGCATCAGCCGGTTCAGCAGATAGTTGGTCAGGGCCGACAGCAGATACAGGCCCGCCAGGCCCAGGATCAGGCTGATGTACTTGGCATACGTCTCGTTGGGAGCCGCACCGCTGGCCTCCAGCAGGTTTGTCAGGGGCTTCATGCAGTAGGCAGCCCCGATGGTGGCCGCCACATAGGCCAGGATCGACAGCATCGCCGCCGTCAGCAGCAGGCGGCAGTGCTTGAAATAGCACACCAGCCGCCACAGGATGGCAACGGGGTTCTCTACCTTCTTATTGTATTTCTGCAGGTCAACACGCGGCATCGTCCACGGCCCCCTCTCTCATCTGGCTTTCATACACGTCGCGGTAAATGGTGCTGCGGGACAGCAGCTCCTGATGGGTACCCATATCCGCCAGCCGCCCCTGGTCCAGCACCACGATCCGGTCGCAGGACATGATGGAGTTGATGCGCTGGGCAATGATGATTTTGGTGGCCCCGGGAAGCGCCGTCCGCAGACAACGGCGGATATGCTCGTCGGTGGCCATATCCACGGCGGAGGTGGAGTCGTCCAGGATCAGGAGCCTGGGCTTTTTCAGAATGGCCCGGGCGATCAGCAGCCGCTGCCGCTGGCCGCCGGACAGGTTCGCAGCGTTCTGCTCCAGCACCGTCTCATACCCGTCGGGGAACCGGTCGATGTACTCGTCGGCCCGGGCAATGGCGCAGGCCGCCTGCATCTGGGCCAGGGTGGCGTTGGGGTCCGCCCAGCGCAGGTTGTCGGCAATGGTACCGGAGAACAGGGACCCGTTCTGCAATACCATGGACACGCCGCTGCGCAGATTCTCCAGGGTATACTCCCGCACATCCCGTCCGTCCACCTTCACCGTGCCGGACAGGGGGTCGTAAAACCGGGGAATCAGGCTTACCAGGGTGGATTTTCCCTCGCCGGTGCCGCCGATAACACCGATGGTCTCTCCGGAGTCAATGTGCAGGGTCACATGGCGCAGGGCCAGCTTGTCAGGGTTTCGGGTATAGCTGAAGCACACGTCCTCAAAGTCCACGCTGCCGCTTTCCACTGCGGCGCCGGAGGGCCCGTCGGTGATGTCGATCTCCTCGTCCAGCACCTCGTTGATCCGGACCAGGGACGCCTGGGCCCGGGACAGGGACATCACCAGCCAGCTGATCATGGACAGAGAGTTCACCGCCATACCGGCGTAGTTCACCAGGCTCACCAGCTGGCCGGTCAGCAGGCCGGTGGTCCGGAAAATGATCTCCCGGCCGCCGAAAAACAGGATCAGCACGCTGCACATCCACATAATGCCCATGGTAATGGGGCCGGACAGGGTAAACAGTCTCCCTGCGCCCAACTGGGCCTGGCGCAGGTCATCGGTGGTCTTGTCAAACCGTTTGGACTCATACCCGCCCCGAACGTAGGCCTTCACCACCCGGCTGGCCACCAGATTTTCCCGGACGGCCTGGTTCATGCCGTCCATCATCTTCAGCATCCGTTTGAACCGGGGCTGGCCCACCTTCAGCAGGATGGTCATCACCACCGCCAGCAGTGGGATACACGCCAGCAGCAGCGGAGCCAGCCGCGGCGACACGATAAAGCTCATCACCGTGGCCAGGATCACCATTACCGGCGCCCGGTACAGGGTCACCAGGGACTGACGCATGGTGTCCCGCAGGGTGTTGATGTCCGTGGTGGCCCGGGTGATCAGCTGGGGGGTGGAGATGTGGTCGATGTTGGCAAAGGAAAAGCTCTCGATCTTCCCCAGCAGGGTGCCGCGCATGTTCCGGGCAAAGCCCTGGGTGGCGATGGCAGAGCACCGCGCCGCCAGCACGCCCATGGCCATGGACAGGCAGGCTACCCCCACCATGATGGCCCCCACCGTCAGCACAAAGCGGCTGCGGTTGGCGATAAGCTCCGGGGAAAACCACCCCTGAAGCATGAAGGTATCCTCCCGGTACAGGCCGCCGTCCACAATGGCGGACATCAGCATCGGCATCAGCAGCTCCAGCACCACTTCGGATACGCCGAAAATCAGCGCCGCCGCCGTCCATCCCTTATAGTGCCCCAATACAGGGCCCAGATGCCGGAAAAGTCCCGGCTTTTTCTGTGTCTTGATAAGACGTCACCTCTGTTTCTCTTATGCAGGGAATTGAAAGTTATACGCGGCTATTATACCAGATGCCGCCGGGTTTCACAAGCCGAAAAATTTCATGGCTTTTCTTCCGCCAGAATCCCCAAAATAGCGCAAAAATGCTGCAAGCCGTAGCTTGCAGCATTTTTTTCCGTTGGATAAAGCTTACTTCAGCTCGACCTTGCCGCCGACTTCCTCGACCTGCTTCTTCAGAGCCTCGGCGTCCTCCTTGGACAGGGCTTCCTTCATGGTGGTGGGGGCGCCCTCGACGGCAGCCTTGGCCTCGGCCAGGCCCAGACCCATGACCTCGCGGACGACCTTGATGACCTTGATCTTCTGAGCGGCATCGAAGCCGGTCAGGACCACATCGAACTCGGTCTTTTCCTCGGCAGCGGGAGCAGCAGCGCCGGCAGCGGGAGCAGCCATGGCGGCGGCGGACACGCCGAACTCTTCCTCCAGAGCGTGGACCAGCTCGGACAGCTCCAGAACGGTCAGGCCCTTGATTTCCTCGATCATAGCAGTAATCTTCTCGGACATTTTGATAAGCCTCCTAATTGTAAGATATTTGTTTGATTTGAGTGGGACGCCGTGCGCCCCGGGGGTTCGCCGGGTTTACTCGGCGGCGGCTTCCTCGGCGGGAGCGCCGTCCTTCTCGGCGATCTGCTTCAGCACGCAGGCCAGAGCAGAGATGGGAGCCAGCATGGTACCCAGAACCTGGGCCTGCAGCACGGGCAGAGCGGGAATGGAAGCCAGAGCATTCACGGTCTCCAGGGAGACGACCTTGCCTTCCATGAAGCCGCCCTTGATCTCGAACTTGCCATTGAGCTTCTTTGCATAGTCAGCGATGACGCGGGCAGGGGCGACGGGATCGTCCATGCACACGGCCAGGGACGTGGTGCCGTTGAGCTGATCGTCCAGCTCGTTGAGGCCCACGTTGTTGAATGCAAAGCGCAGCAGGGTGTTCTTCACAACAGCGTAATCCACGTTGTTCTCGCGGCAGTCCGCGCGCAGAGCAGTGTCCTCCGCCACGGTGATGCCCTTGTAGTCAACGATGAGGCCGGCGGCTGCATTCTGCAGCTTCTCGGTCAGCGCCGCCACGATGGCCTGCTTTTCAGACAGAACTTTTGCGTTGGGCATTCTTTGATTTCACCTCCGGAAAATTTGTCGGTGCGTTCAAAAAGAAAACCGTCCCTGTATCCAAGGACACAAGGACGGTGTAAGCAATCAAAAACGATTTGCCATCCTCGGCAGGACTTACGGCTTGCGCCACCTGCTGTCTTTGGAACGCATCTGGTATTATATCAGGGGTTCCGCAGTTTGTCAACCACGGAATCGAATGATATCAGGAAAAATGCTTGCTGTGTTACAGCTGCTTGTTGGCGTTCATCTTGACGCCGGGGCCCATGGTGGACGCGGCCACGCAGGACTTGATATACTGGCCCTTGGCAGCGGCGGGCTTGGCCTTGATGATGGCGCCCAGCAGAGCGGTATAGTTCTCATACAGCTTGTCCGCGCCGAAGGAAACCTTGCCGATGGGGCAGTGGATGATGTTGGTCTTGTCCAGACGATACTCCACCTTACCGGCCTTCACTTCCTTCACGGCCTTGGCCACGTCGGGAGTAACGGTGCCAGCCTTGGGGGAGGGCATCAGGCCCTTGGGGCCCAGCAGCTTACCCAGACGGCCCACAACGCCCATCATGTCGGGGGAAGCGACGACCACGTCGAAGCCGAACCAGTTTTCCTTCTGAATCTTCTCCACCATATCCATATCGCCAACGAAGTCGGCGCCGGCCTCACGGGCAGCGTCGGCCTTGTCGCCCTTGGCAAACACCAGGACGCGGGCGGTCTTGCCGGTGCCGTTGGGCAGGACGATGGCGCCGCGGACCTGCTGGTCAGCGTGGCGGGAGTCGACACCCAGCTTCACGTGCAGCTCGACGGTTTCGTCGAACTTGGCGGATGCGGTTTTGCAAACCAGTTCCAGACCCTCCTTGGGATCATACAGGGTCCCGCGGTCGATCTGCTTGGCGCTGTCTTTATACTTCTTACCTCTAAACATCTCTTACACCCTCCTTATTCGCCCACGACGACGCCCATGGAGCGGGCGGTGCCGGCGATCATGCTCATGGCGGCTTCCAGGGAAGCAGCGTTCAGATCGCGCATCTTCAGCTCGGCGATCTTCTGGACGGAGGCCTTGGAGATGGTGGCCACCTTGGTCTTGTTGGGCACACCGGAGCCGGACTCGATGTTGCACTCCTTCTTGATCAGCACAGCCGCGGGAGGCGTCTTGGTGATGAAGCTGAAGGAACGATCGGAATACACGGTGATGACCACGGGGATAATCAGGCCCATGTCATTCTTGGTGCGCTCGTTGAACTCCTTGGTGAACGCCTGAATGTTCACGCCGTGCTGGCCCAGAGCGGGGCCAACGGGGGGTGCGGGGGTTGCTTTGCCTGCAGGGATCTGCAGCTTTACATAACCAACAACTTTCTGTGCCATGAATAGGCACCTCCTTCATAAAAATGTGGTAGCGGCCGGCCAATGCCGGAAACCGCTTTTGGCGAGACGGGGTCCGTCTCTCCCACTTGCGCCGGAGGGGATGCTCCGGCCTGCCGCGCAGATACTGCTGCGCCTCAGTGCAGGACCTCCACCTGATCGAGCTCCAGCTCGATGGGAGTTTCTCTGCCGAACATGGAGACCACCACCCGAACCTTGTTCTTCTCGGGGTCGATCTCCTCCACGGTACCGGTGAAGCTGGCCAGGGGGCCGTCCGAGATCTTCACGGTGTCGCCCACGTTGTACAGCACCACGATCTCGTGCTTTTCCACGCCCAGGGCGGCGACCTCGTCCTCGGTCAGGGGGATGGCCTTGTTGGCCTCGCCCACGAAGCCGGTAACGCCGCGGATGTTGCGGATCAGATGCCAGGTGTCATCTGTCAGGATCATCTTGATCAGGACGTAGCCGGGAAATACCTTGCGCTCCACTTCCTTCATGACGCCGGACTCGGTGACCTCGGTGACGGTCTCCATAGGGATCTCCATCTTGAGCACCATGTCGGACATGCCGCGGTTGACCACGGATTTCTCAATGGCCGCCTTCACGGCGTTTTCATAGCCGGAATAGGTGTGGATCACATACCATTTCGCGTTATCAGCCATGCTGCACTTCCTCAGCCGGTGAACGCGCCGATGAGGGTCTTAATGAGCAGCATCGCCACGCCGTCAAAGATCCAGATGCAGGCGCCCACTGCCACAGAGCACAGCAGCACCGTTCCGGTATTCTTGGCGGTGGTCTTGGCGTCGGGCCACACGACCTTCTTCAGTTCGCTTCTCATTTCGCGGAACCACTTGCCGTGGTCCTTCTTGACCTTTTTTTCCTCTGCCATCGTGCTATCTCCTTCCAATTACTTGGTCTCGGTATGGACCGTATGCTTTCTGCAGAAGGGGCAATACTTGTTCATTTCAAGACGGTCAGGGCTGTTCTTCTTGTTTTTCATCGTGTTGTAGTTTCTCTGCTTGCACTCGTTGCATCTCAAAGTGATCTTCACGCGCATCTAACGGCACCTCCTTATTAGATTGGCGGCCGAAGGCCGCTCTCTGCCTCCCTGCCGGATAGGGCGTCTTTTCCAGCGCCGAAGCGAAAAGCGCGCAAAAAGAAAGCCCCATGCTCACAGGTAAGATTAAGTTTACCACATGTGCAAGGGGCCGTCAAGGACTTTCCGGCAGAAAATTTGTATTTTTTGCGGGAAATACCGCCCGGACCCATCGGGCCCGGGCGGCGGCGTTTATTGCAGAGGGAACAGCTGGCCGATGTACTCCACCGGCAAAGCCGTGCCGCCGGAGGCCACATAGTCCTCCGTCATCAGCGGGCTGCTTCCGGCGGTCTTTCCGTCGGGGCCGTAGAGGGTCAGCTGGGTGTTGTCGGCGCTATTCTGGTCCAGCATGGCCATCAGCTTCCCATCCTGATAAGCGGCCATCACATAGTGGTACCGGTCCCATACACCCTCCTGATACAGGGCCTTGCCCACCAGAAGGACGTCGCCATAGCTGCCGATGACGCTGGCCCCCAGATAGCTGTCCTCCGTGTGGGACACGCCGTCTGGAAGCGGGGCGCTCATAGGCGACAGGTCCAGCTGCCGCACTTCGCCGGAGGCAGGGTCCATCAGCAGGATGCTCTCCCCTGCCGCCAGACACACCTGGCCGCCGGTATACAGCGTCGTGCCGGTGAAGATCGTGCTGACGTAGCATTCGGCGCTGTCGCTGATCTGAGCCTGCACCCAGGCCGCCTGCTCCGGATGTCCCAGAGGATAGCGGCCCACGCTGACGGTAAGCGGAGCGTCATCGCCTGCATAGCTCATATACACCACCACCGCCGTGTCGCCGTCCGCCGCAGCGCACTGGAGACTGCCTCGGTCCTCCGTGGTTTCCGGCAGCGGCTCCCGGCGCTCCTGCCCCTCCCGGATATAGGTGAAGCTCTGGCCGTCAAAGGTGGCTCGCTCCTGCCGCCAGCCGTCGGGCACAAAGCCGTAGCTGGTGCCGGTGTAGAACAGCTGCCCCTGGGTCAGGGTATTGCGCTGGATGTTCCAGGTGGCGGAATAGTATTGAAACACCTGGCTGCCGGGCTCGCCGCAGGTGTAGATCAGCAGCAGCGGAACGCAGCCCGGTTCCGCTTCCGGCAGGCCCTGCGCCTTCACCGGGTTCGGTTCGTTCTGCCCCTTCACCGGGGTCTTTGGCTTGGTCCCGCAGCCTGCCAGGGAAAACAGGGCCGTCAGACACAGCAGCAGCGCGCAAATCCGCTTTTTCATAAGAAAGCCTCCTTATAGGTCGTGTTTCCTTGAGCTGTCTGCATGATAGCATACATCCCCGAACCATGCAATAGGTTTTTGTATATTGTGTCCAAACTGTAATCGTTTTGAAACCGTTTTGTATCACTTGTTACAAAATGTAACCTTTGGCGCAGAAGCGCCACCGCCGCATCTGCGCCCTTTGCTCCCCTGTCAGCAGTCATTCGCTGGGGTGTTCCCGTCCTGTTTTTCTCCATAGATTGTATGTTTTGCAGATTAAAATGTACACACATGGTACATATTATAAAAAAAGATTGACAAGTCGCTAATTTTCATCTATAATTCAGAAATAGGACCCAGACACAATTGGATAAGACAGAAAGGAGTCTCCCATGAACGACGCATTGATGATCATCACCTGTATGGTCTTTCCGTTTTTGCTGGCCTGGCTTATCAAGTCCGTGGTCCGGCTGGATGATGAAAAAACGGCGTCCCCTGTCCTGCCGTGTATTCTGATGGGCATTGACCTGTTGATTCTCCTGTCCGCATTCCGCTGGTACTTCTGACCTGCACCTGTCAAAAAAGCAGACACATAGTGAAAACTCCGCATCCAAATGGATACGGAGTTTTCATTTGCTTTGTCAGGCTCAGCCCATGCGCCGGGCGGCGATGTAGTGGGCAGAATAGTAGGGGTTGCCGTTCAGCGCCGTCAGCAGCACGCCGCCGCTGCCATAGGTGGAGGCGTGGACGAACTGATCGTTGCCCACATAAATGCCGCAGTGGGAGGCGGGGCTGGTGGAATAATTGTCGTCGTGGAAAAAGATCAGGTCCCCGGGCTGGAGCTGACTGCGGTCCACGGCGGCGCCGCAGCGCATCTGATCTGTGGCCCCGTGGGGCAGACAGATGCCGAACCGGCCATAGATGTACATGGTAAAGCCCGAGCAGTCGAAGCCGCCGGGACCGGCCCCGCCATATACATAGGGGGCCTTGCCCACAAAGGACCGGGCCAGAGCCGCAATATCGGCCCCGTTACCGGAGGCGGGCACGCTGGGCGCAGGCGCGGGAGACGGCGCGGAAGCGGCGGGCCGCGCGGCGGCCAGTGTCAGATAATCTCCGGACATGTAGCCGGTTTTCCCGCTGTACTGCACCCGGAACCAGCCGTTTTCAAAGCCGGACACATCCACATATTCGCCCCGGGAGGCGGAGGCCAGCACCCCGCCGGACGTACCGGCAGCGGGCCGCAGGTTCAGCCCATCGGACGTGACCCGGGCCACGCACCGCAGGTCCCCGGCAGAGGCGCGCAGGGTCACATAGGCGGCGGCCATATAGCCGGTCTTACCGTCGTAGTTCACCCGGTACCAGTCGCCGTCCCGGCCCAGAACAGACACGGCTGTGCCCTGGGACAGCTCCGTCAGAATAGAGCTGCCGGTATTGGAGCCGGACCGCAGGCGGACGCTGTCCGCCGCAATGCCCACAGCCAGAACAGACGTGGAGGAGGCAGGTACAGCCGGTGCTGCGGGAGCGGTTTCCTGGTTGGCGGCAGCCTCCTTCTGCGCAGAAGATCCGGCAGACTCGGCAGCCTCCTGCTGATTGGAAGCCTCGGCGGAGACAGTCCGGGCCGGAGGCGTGTAGTCGGGCTCGTCCACCGGCCCACCCGCCGCCGGGATCAGGTCCCGGGCAGGCAGGGTGTCGATGTTATAGGTCATGGCGTCCATCCCCGGACGGCCCCGGACGGGCAGGACGGAGATGACGCACAGAGACAGGGTCAGCGCCGCCGTCAGCATGATAACGGCGACCTTGCGGCTGAGCTTCATGGACAGGACTCCTTATCGGGTGTGGATTTTCGGCTTATTTACCGGCCAGAGCGCGCTCCAGCCAGATGCAGCCCACGTCCATGGCGGCGTAGAGGCTGTCCTTCTCGGACTTCTTCACCACCCGGTCCCGGGACTTCAGATCCGGGTCCGTCAGCTGCAGCTGGACGGACACGCGGGTGGCCACGTCCATATCCTGTTCCTTTTTGGTATCCAGAATTTGCAGCAGAACGATATACTTATCGGCCATGCTGCCATAGTAGATCAGATTGTCGATGCGGCGCAGGGGATGATTTTTATAGACAAGGCCGTTGCCCTTTTTCGCTTCAGACATAGTTCTTCTCCTTTTTTACAGATAAATGTAACCAAATTGTAACACATGGCACCCGAAATGTCAAATCAGCCCCTGCGGCTGTCCGGCGGATACAGCTTGCACATAATGCACCCGCCCCGGCCTCTCAGGCTCTTTATGCCCCCGGCTGTGCCGCCGCCCGGTAGGCACTGGGGGTCATAAGGCGGTATTTCAGGAAGCTCCTGTTCAGGGTCTTGGCATTGTGATACCCCACCTCCAGGGCGATATCCAGCACCGTCATGCGGGTGGTGGTCAGCAGCTGGCAGGCGCGGTTCACCCGGACCATGGCCAGGAAATCCTCAAAATTCAGCTCCACCTGGCACAGCAGGGTGCGGTTGAGCTGCTGGACGGAAATGCCGAAGGCACGGGCTGCCCCGGCGGCGCTGAGGTCCTCCCGGTAGTGGCGGTAGATGTGCTGCACCAGGCTGTACCCCAGGCGGCTCTCCTCGATCTGGCAGATGTTCTGCACCTTCTGATAGGTGGCCCGGTACTGGCCGATGCGGGTGCCCAGCCGGGCGGCGAACACCTTGGAGATGTGGGACTCGTCCACATAGCCCAGAATCTCTGCCAGCTCCTTCAGGGTCAGGTCCGTATACAGCAGATAGTCGGCGGTTTTGCCGATGCGCATTTCGTTGAGCAGGTCGAAAAAGGACAGGCCCGTCATGGCGGTGATCCGGGCGCTGACGGTGGACCGGCTGCACCCGAACACATCCGCCAGCTGCTGGAGCGTCAGCTTCTGGCCGCAGTGCAGGTACATGTACCGCAGCAGCTCCCGGTGGTCGGGCCCCTGAGCGTCGGCGGGACGGTCTGCCGACAGGGCCTGTCGGGCAAACAGCACCGTCAGCTGCACCAGCAGACTCACGGCATTGAGACTGGAAAACAGCTGCCCCTCCTCCTGAAGGGACGCAAGACCCAGCTCCCGGGCCAGGCCGTCAGCAATGCGTCCGGCCTCCGCCCGCTGCCGGGGGGACAGCTCCAGCACCGGCACCGTCTCCATCAGCCGGGCCATGGGCATGGGCTGGCCATCCTCGCCCCGGAACAGATGGGCAGCCCGGGCCACGGTATCAAAGTGATAGGCCATGAGGCTGTAGGTGACGGGCTCGTCCACCCGGGTGATCTCGCTGATCTGCCAGGGCAGGATAGCCGCCAGCGTCCCGGGGGCCAGAGGATACTCCCGGCCCTGGAGCCGCAGGATGCCGCTGCCGCTGCGCACCAGGAGAAAACGGGCGTCCCGGTGGATCACCGGGGCCGTGGGCCTGGCGGCGGTAAGCTGGTCATAGGAAAACAGGCTGCTTTGGTCCAGGTCGGACCGGCCGGGGGTCTGCAGGGCAATGGTCTGTTTCATGAATATCCCCTCCTTATGGGGGTTATTTTACCACATACGGGCGGCGCTGCCAAGGGGGAATGGGACATTTTACGCAGAAAATCTTGTACAAAAATGGCCTGATTTACCTGGACGGCCGGGCAAAAAACGCATGAATTTACAGAGTAACCCGGTGGGAAGCGAGTATTATTACAATAAAGTGTCAAAGTACCGGGACAAAACATCGGTTAAAATACAAAAATCGGGCCGCGTCAGGGTGAGAAATCGGGCCGGGAATCTGGTAAAATAGGGGGGAACTGGAGAGGAGGAAATTCCATGCCCATTTGCGTTAAAAGCGAGATCGGCCCTTTGAAGCGGGTGCTTCTGCAGCGGCCGGGCCGGGAGCTGGAGCATCTGAGCCCCAATACCATGGGCCAGCTGCTGTTTGACGATATTCCCTATCTGTACGGCGCTCAGCGGGAGCACGACTGCTTTGCCCAGATCCTGCGGGACAACGGGGCGGAGGTGGTCTATCTGGAGGACCTGACGGCCCAGGTGCTGGCAGGAGACGAGGAGCTGCGCCGCCGGTTTGTGGAGGAGACCATCCGCCGGGCCGGCAGCACCGCCATGGGATACCGGGGCGACCTGAAGCGGTATCTGCTGGATATCCAGGACCCCCTGGAGCTGGTGCTGAAAACCATGGAGGGCGTGTCGTATCAGGATGTGTTCCCCAACGAGCAGGGACGGCTGTCCAGCCTGGTGCACACCGGAGCCCGGTTCCTGATGCCGCCGATCCCCAACCTGTATTTCACCCGGGACCCCTTCGCCTGCATCGGCCGGGGCGTGAGCCTGAACCATATGTTTACGGCCACCCGCAACCGGGAGACCTTGTACGGCGACTATGTGCTGCGGCATCATCCGGACTACGCCGGGCAGGTGCCTCTGTACTATACGCCGGACCAGTATTTCTGGATCGAGGGCGGGGACATCCTGAACCTGAGCCGCCGGGTGCTGGGCGTGGGCATTTCCCAGCGCACCCAGCCGGAGGCCATCGAGCAGCTGGCGGCCACTATTTTTGCCGACGAAGCCTCCGAGATCGACACGGTGCTGGCCTTCGAGATCCCAAGCACCCGGGCGTTCATGCATTTGGACACGGTGTTCACCCAGGTGGACGTGGATAAATTCACGGTGCATCCGGGGATCCTGGGCACCCTGCGCATTTTTGAGCTGACGGGCCGGGGACAGGGCAACGTCACTACCCGAGAGGTCAGCGGTTCCGTGGAACGGGTACTGGCCGGATATCTGGGCCTGGACCGGGTGCAGCTGATCCGCTGCGGCGGCAGCAGTCAGATCGCAGCCGAGCGGGAGCAGTGGAACGACGGCTCCAATACCCTGTGCATCGCCCCCGGCGTGGTGGTGGTGTACGACCGGAACTATGTCACCAACCAGATCCTGGAGGACAGCGGCATCCGGGTGCTGAAAATGCCCAGTGCCGAGCTGTCCCGGGGCCGGGGCGGCCCCCGCTGCATGAGCATGCCCCTGTGGCGTGACGGGATTTGAATCCATCCAAATTTCATTTTATCAATAGAAAGGGAGAACATCATTATGGCTGTGAATATCAGAGGCAGAAGCTTTTTGAAGCTGCTGGACTACACCCCCGCGGAGATCCGCTATCTGCTGGACCTGTCCCGCAATTTCAAGGACATGAAGCGCGCCGGTGTGCCCCACCGCTGGCTGGAGGGGAAGAACATCGTGCTGCTGTTTGAAAAGACCTCCACCCGCACCCGCTGCTCCTTCGAGGTGGCTGGTATGGACCTGGGCATGGGCGTGACGTATCTGGAGCCCGGCAGCAGCCAGATGGGCAAAAAGGAATCCATTGCCGATACCGCCCGGGTGCTGGGCCGGATGTATGACGGCATCGAGTATCGCGGCTTCAGCCAGGATCTGGTGCAGGAACTGTCCGACTACGCCGGCGTGCCCGTGTGGAACGGCCTGACCGACCAGTTCCACCCCACCCAGATGCTGGCGGACCTGCTGACCATCGAGGAGAAGCTGGGCCGGCTGAAGGGCGTGCGCTTCACCTATTTCGGCGATGCCCGCAACAACATGGGCAACTCCCTGATGGTGGCCTGCGCCAAGATGGGCATGCACTTCACCGCCTGCGCGCCCAAGGAGCTGTTCCCCGAGGAGTGGCTGGTGGAAAAGGCCCGCTCCATCGCCCAGGAAACCGGCGGCAGCGTGACCCTCACCGAGGATGTCACCCAGGGCGCCACCAACGCCGACGTGATCTACACGGATATCTGGGTCTCCATGGGTGAGCCCGACAGTGTGTGGGCCGAGCGCATCCGCCTGCTGACCCCCTATCAGGTCAACGCCAATGTCATGTCCATGACCGCCCCCGGCGCCATCTTCATGCACTGCCTGCCCTCCTTCCACGATACCCGCACCACCATCGGTGCCGACATTGCCAAGAAGTTCGGCATCACCGAGATGGAGGTCACCGACCAGGTGTTCGAGAGCAAACAGTCCGTGGTGTTCGACGAGGCCGAGAACCGGATGCACACCATCAAGGCCGTTATCTACGCCACCCTGCACTGAGAAAGGAGCACCCCATGGCTTTTGAATTCCCCGCCTATCACCACCCCGACTTTACCCAGCCCGCCCTGCTGAACGCTCCCGATGCCCGCTGGGAGGCGGCAGAGAAGGACGGCGTGGCTCCGGAGGAATACCACAGCACGTCCATGTACCCCGAATATTTCAAGATCAACGGCAAGTGGACCCTGGCCGAGGAGAGCCGCATGGACAGCTGCGTGGTGCTGGAGGACGACGGCACCCTCTCCGTGGTGGAGAGCCGCAACCTGAAGAAGGGGCAGCGGGTCATGCTGGGCCGCACCGAGCACGGCGAGGACGGCATTTATATGCACTGCAACGGCTTCTCCCAGGAAAGCGAGACGCTGGAGGATCAGTTCGTGTTCCGGCAGGGCCGCAGCCGCGAGACCTCCTATGCCAAGGATTATGACCGGCTGGTGGAGCTGCTGCGCCACGAGAAGGAGCACGGCAACATCGTGTGGGTCATGGGCCCCGCCTTCGCCTTTGACGACGGCGCACGCAAGGCCATGCAGGCCCTCATCGACAATGGCTACTGCCACGGCCTGCTGGCGGGCAACGCCCTGGGCACCCACGATCTGGAGGGCGCTCTGCTGCACACGGCACTGGGCCAGGATATCTACACCCAGCAGTCTCAGCCCAACGGACACTACAACCACCTGGATGTGCTGAATAAGGTCCGCCGCTGCGGGTCCATTCCCAAGTTCATCGAGGAGTATCACATTGACAACGGCATCATCTACGGCTGTGTGAAGAACCACGTTCCCTTTGTGCTCACCGGCTCCATCCGGGACGACGGTCCTCTGCCGGAGGTGTATGCCAACGCCTACGAGGGCGCGTCCGCTATGCGGGAGCTGGTGCGCAAGTCCACCACGGTGATCTGCCTGGCCACCATGCTGCACACCATCGCCACCGGCAACATGACCCCCTCCTTCCGGGTAATGCCCGACGGGTCCATCCGCCCGGTGTACCTGTACGCGGTGGACGCCGCAGAGTTCGTGGTGAATAAGCTGCTGGACCGCGGCAGTCTGTCCGCCACCACCATGGTCACCAATGTCCAGGACTTCATCGGCAAGGTGGCCGGGGGCCTTGGCCTCATCTGACAAGCCCTATAATAGCAGCAGGTCCGGCGCATTGTGCGCCGGACCTGTTTTCATGCCCGCTGCGCTGTGCCGGCATCCCAGCCTGCTGCCGGATGCCGGGGAGCTGATCTATAGCCTGCGTCAACGACAGACCTGCGGAGAGTCTGACATTTGTGCTTTGGAAAGATTTCCCGGTATATGAGCCGCAGCACTTGACGGATTATTGCACCTGTCGTATAATCATGGCTGCCTACCGGCCGCAGACCGCGGTCTATTTTCAGAAAGACTGGTGCAAAAATGACTCCTTTCCACAAGCTGCGCGGTCAGATGTCCGAATCCATGCTGACTGCTTCCTTTGTCATTCTGTCCGGCGGCCTCCAGGACGCCTATACTTACCTTTGCAGGGGCAAGGTATTTGCCAATGGCCAGACCGGCAACATCGTGCTGTTCAGCGCATATCTGTTTGACGGTGCGTGGGACCAGTGCCTGCGGTACCTGGTCCCGGTGCTGTCCTTTATGACGGGCATTTTTGTCGCCGAGTGCATCCACCGCCGGTTCAAGGCCATGGAAAAGGTCCACTGGCGGCAGCTGATCCTCTTAGCGGAGATCGCGGTGCTGTTTGCGGTGGGCTTTCTGCCCCAGACGCTGAACACCGTGGCCAATGCCCTGGTGTCCTTCTCCTGCGCCATGCAGCTGCAAACCTTCCGCAAGGTCCGCGGCCACGCCTATGCCAGCACCATGTGCGTCGGCAACATGCGCAACGGCACGGAGGCACTGTGCGCCTATTTCCACACCCGTGAGCCGGAGGCACTTCGCAATGCCCTGACGTACTTTGGCGTCATCGGTCTGTTTGCCCTGGGCGCAGGGCTGGGTGCCCTGCTGTCCGGCGCGTTTTCCGTCCGGGGAATCTGGGCATCCTGCGGCCTGCTGGCGGTGAGCTTTTTGGTCATGTTCGTTCACACCGAGCTGGAAAAAGGCTGAGCGCATCCCCCCATAAACGATTACAGCCCCTCCGGCATGGCCGGAGGGGCTGTGCGCTTTGCTTATTTCTTATACGGAACGTGCCAGATGGTGTCGGCATAGTCGGCGATGGAGCGGTCGGCGGAGAAGATGCCGCTGCGGGCGATGTTGTGCAGGCTCATGCGGTTCCACTTCTCCCGGTCGGCATAGGTATCCACCACCCGGTGCGAGGCAGCGCAGTAGGAGGCGAAGTCCGCCAGCAGCAGATACTGATCTGCCGGGCAGTCCGCACCGTACAGCAGGCGCTGGTACAGGTCCTCGTAGCTGACGCCGTCCCGGAAGCCGGTTTTCAGCTGGTCCAGCACCCGGTGCAGCACCGGGTCCCGGGTATACAGCAGATAGGGGTCGTAGCTCTGGCGCAGGCGGGCGGCCTCGTCAGCGGTGAGACCGAACAGGAACATGTTGTCGTCGCCCAGCACCTGGTGCATCTCCACATTGGCACCGTCCAGAGTGCCCAGAGTCAGCGCGCCGTTCATCATAAACTTCATGTTGCCGGTGCCGCTGGCCTCCTTGCCGGCGGTGGAGATCTGCTGGCTCACCTCGCTGGCGGGCATCAGCATTTCCGCCATGGACACCCGGTAATTTTCCAGAAACACCACCTGGAGTTTATCCCGGCAGACGGGGTCACTGTTGATCTGGTCGGCCAGGGAGTTAATCAGCCGGATGATGCGCTTGGCCACGGCGTAGCCCGGGGCGGCCTTTGCCCCGAACAGGAAGGTCTGGGGCCGGAAGTCCATGTCGGGATTGTCCTGGAGCTGCTGGTACAGGCTGATGATGTGCAGCACGTTCAGCAGCTGGCGCTTGTACTCATGGAGCCGCTTGACCTGGACGTTGAAGATGGCGTCGGTGTTCAGAGTGACTCCCTGCTGGCCCTTGGCCCAGCGGGCAAAGGCCAGCTTGTTGTTGTGCTTGATGGCCTCCAGCCGGTCCAGCACGGCCTTGTCTCCGGCAAACCGGTCCAGACCGGACAGGCATCCGGCGTGGGTAAGATAGCCCTCACCGATGCAGTCCCGGATCAGGCCGTCCAGTCCGGGGTTGATCTGGCTGATCCAGCGCCGGTGGTCCACGCCGTTGGTGACGTTTTTGAACTTATCCGGCTCCATGCCGCAGGCGTCCCGGAACACGTCGCGGCGGAGAATGTCGGAGTGCAGAGCGGACACGCCGTTAACGGCCATCCCCCCCGCGATGCAGAGGTTGGCCATGTGGACCACGCCGTCCCAGATAACCGCCATTTTCTCCGTCTTTTTGGGGTCGTGATAGAAATCGTCCACCTTCTGCTGCCAGCGCCGCGCGATCTCCTGCATGATCTGCCAGATGCGGGGCAGCAGCGTCTCGAACAGCCGCTGGGGCCAGCTCTCCAGTGCCTCGGCCAGCACGGTGTGGTTGGTATAGGCCACGGAGTGGCGGGTGATGTCCCACGCCTCGTCCCAGCCCAGTCCCGCATCGTCGATGAGGATGCGCATCAGCTCCGGGATCACCAGCGCCGGGTGGGTATCGTTGATCTGGATGACGTTCTTTTCGTGGAAATTCGTCAGGGTGCCGTAGGTCTGGATATGCTGGCGCGTGATGGATTGCAGGGTGGCGGACACGAAGAAATACTGCTGCTTCAGCCGCAGGGACTTGCCCTCGTAATGGTTGTCCTCGGGATAGAGAATGGTGCTGATGGAGTCGGCCATGGCCCGCTCCTCGTTGGCCTTCAGATACTGCCCCTGGCTGAACAGCTGCATGTCGATAGGCTTGGGGCTCTTGGCGTCCCACAGACGCAGGGTATTCACATGGTCCGTGTTGTACCCGGCCACCAGCATATCGCAGGGGATGGCCAGCACCCGGGTATAGTCCTCGTGAACCACCATCAGGTGCCCGTTGTCCCACCGGGTGCGGACCTTGCCGCCGAAATGGACCTCCTCGGCCTCCTGGGGCTTGGGCATCAGCCATGCATCGCCCAGGTTCAGCCAGTCGTCGGGCAGCTCCACCTGCTGACCGTCCACGATCTTCTGCTTGAAGATGCCCAGCTCATAGCAGATGGAATAGCCGGTGGCGGGAATGTCCAGGGTGGTCATGCTGTCCAGATAGCAGGCGGCCAGGCGGCCCAGGCCGCCGTTGCCGAGACCTGCATCCGGCTCCATGTCGAAGATGTCCGGGGCGGAAAAGCCCAGCTCCTCCACGGCCTGAGTCAGCTGGGGCAGAATGCCCAGGTTGTATGCGTTTTTCATGAGGCTGCGGCCCATGAGAAACTCCAGGGACATATAGTGCACGCGCTTTTCCTGGCGCTCCTGGGTCTGCTCCTGGGTGTCCACGCTGCGCACGGCCATAATGTCCCGCAGGGCCAGGGCGCAGGCCTTCATGATCTCCCCGTCGGTGGCCTGCTTTTCGGTGCAGCCGTAGTTCAGGCGCAGCTTCTGTTGAATTGCCTCCTTCAGGGCATCCTTGGTATAATACGTCATTTAGTGGTTCCTCCGTGATAGATCTTGGTAAATACGCCGGTAGGCCCCGGCGCTGCGGCTCCAGCCGAAGTCCTCGGTCATGCCCCGGCGGCGCACGGTGTCAAAGCCCAGCCGGTCGCCCCGGTACAGGCCCACCGCCTGGCCCAGTGTCTGGCACAGGTCATGGGCTGTGCAGGCGGAGAATACATAGCCGTTGCCGTCAGGCTGACCCACCTGGCAGGAGCGGACGGTGTCGTTGAGGCCGCCGGTCTGGCGGACAATGGGCACCGCGCCGTAGCGCATGGCGATCAGCTGGCTCAGGCCGCAGGGCTCGCTGCGGGACGGCATCAAAAACAGGTCCGCCGCGCCGTAAACCCGGCGGGAAAGGTTGTCGGAATAGGTGATCTGGGCGGATACGCGGCCCGGCCAGCGGCTCTGGGCCCAGCGGAAGGTGTCCTCAAACTGGGGCTCGCCCTGACCCAGCACCACCAGCTGGCAGCCGGTGGCCATGATGCCGCCCAGCCCCTGGCACACCAGATCCATGCCCTTGTGTCCCACCAGGCGGCTGACGATGGCGGTAAGGGGGGTGTCCGGCTCCTGGGCCAGACCCAGCTGCCGCTGCAGCTCCCTCTTGCACACGGCCTTGCCCTCCATATGGTCGGGGTCGTAGGTCTGGGGCAGGGAGGCGTCATGGGCCGGGTCGAAGCTCTCCATATCCAGGCCGTTGAGCACGCCGGAGAGCTTGTAGTCGATGAGCTGCACCACCTGCTCCAGGCCGCAGGCATAGGCCGGATCGTGAAGCTGGCGGGCATAGGTGGGGCTGACGGTGGTCACGGCGTTGGCGGTGAGCATAGCCGCCTTCATCAGGTTCACGCAGCCGTCCATCCGCAGGATGCCGCCGTCGTACCAGCCCCGGTTCAGACCGAACAGGTCCTCCACCGTCTCGGGGCCGTATTTGCCCTGATACTCGATGTTGTGGATGGTGAACACCACCGGCAGGTCGTTTCCGGCGTCCCGCAGGTACACCGGCACCAGAGCCGTCTGCCAGTCGTTGCAGTGGATCACGTTGGGATACTCCGCCAGGTGAGGCAGCAGTGCCTCCGCCGCCTTGGAGAAGAAGGCAAAGCGCTCGCCGTCGTCCATGTCGCCGTACAGGCTGCGGCGGCGGAAATACCGCTCGTTGTCCAGAAAGTACCAGGTAACGCCCCGGTATTCCAGGGAGAATAGGCCGCAGTATTCATGCCGCCAGCCCAGGTCCACATAGATGTAGCAGCGGAAGTTCATCTTCTCCCGCCAGCGCTGGGCGATCTGGCCGTACAGCGGCAGCAGCACGGACACCCGGTCGCCCTCCGCCGCCACGGCGGGGGGCAGGCTGCCCAGCACGTCCGCAAGTCCCCCGGTTTTGCAGAACGGAGCCGCCTCGCTGGTGATATACAGAATATTCATATGCTTACCTCCGCTTCAGACCGTGACGTCCCGGGCGATCACCAGGGGGTAGTTCTCGTGGCCCATAAGGGTGCGCCCCTCCTGAACGGTGACGTATTTGTCTGTGATAACGCCCCGCAGGACGGCATTCCGGCGGACCACGGTGCCCTTGAAGAGAATGCAGCCCTCCACGTCGGCGCCGGGCTCAATGCGGACGCCCCGGAACAGCACGCAGTTTTTCACCGTGCCCTGGATGTCGCAGCCGTCGGCCACCAGGGAGTTGACGCAGGAGCCGTCCATATAGGACGAGGGCGAGTCGTTCTCCTTGGCCAGGATCGGCCGCTGGGGTGTGAACAGCTCCATGCGGATCTCCGGCCGCAGCAGCTCCATGCTGCGGCGGTAGTAGGACTCGATGGTGTCGATGCGGGCGGCGTAGCCGTCCCAGACATAGGCCCGGAAATGCAGGGCATCCTTCCTGTCCTGGAGAATATTGTGGCGGAAGCTGTACTGATTGTGTGCCATGCAGTCGGTCACCAGCTGGATCAGCAGATCCCGGCGCAGCACGAAGATGTTCAGGCAGCGGAAGCCCTCGGGGGTGAACACGTCGTGGGCCACGTCCACGATGCGTCCGGAGTTATCCAGCTGGAAATAGGTGTCACTCTCCAGGCCCGGCAGCGAGGTGCACACCGCCGTCAGGTCGGCGCCGGAGTCAATATGATCCCGCAGCACGTCGTCCAGGGGAAGATTGATGACCAGGTCGCTGTCGGTCAGCACCACATAATCCTGACGGATGTCCTTCAGATAGTCCATGACGCAGCCCAGAGCCTCCACCTTGCCCCGGAAGCGGCCGGCGTCGCCCCGCCGCTCGGCATAGGCGAAGGCCGGCAGCAGGGTAAGACCGCCGTGGTTGCGGCTCAGGTCCCAGCTTTTGCCGGTGCCCAGATGGTCCAGCATACTCTGGCACTTGCCGTGCATGATAACGCCCACGTCCCGGACGCCGGCGCCCACCATGTTGGACAGCATAAAGTCCACCACGCGATAGTTGCCCCCGAAGGGGATGGAACCGTGGATGCGGTGCTCGATCAGCTCCCGCAGCCCGGTTTTCTTCTCATAGGAGAAAATGATGCCGTGCATACCGTTCATGCTTCCACCTCCCCGTGATGACGGTCCAGCAGAGCCTTGGCAGGCACCACCTCGCCGGGGGCGATGACGGTGTCCGGCCCCAGGACGGCGATGCCCCACTCGGCGGGGTTCTGGGCGGTTTCCGGCGGCGCGCCTACCTGAGCGCCCCGGCCAACCCGGCAGCGCTCGCCGATGATGGCATACTGCACCACCGCGCCCTCCTCGATGACGGCCCCGGGCATGACCACGGAATAGGACACGCTGGCCCCCTGGCCCACCTGGGTATTATAGCTGAGGACGCTGTTTTTCACCTCGCCCAGGATGCCGCAGCCCTTGGCCACGGCGCTGTTGCCCACGTCGGCGTGGGGGCCCAGAAACGCCGGCGGGCAGGACGGGGTCCGGCAATAGATGGGCCATTTCTTGTCCAGCAGGTTCAGCCCCGACCCCGGGGACAGCATGTCCATATTGGCGTCCCACAGGGAGTCCAGGGTGCCCACATCCTTCCAGTAGCCCTCGAACCGATAGGCGGACATGACCTCTCCGGCGTCCAGCATAGCGGGGATGATGTTCTTGCCGAAATCGTTGTCGGAGGTGGGGTCGGCCTCGTCGGCCAGCAGATAGGAGCGGAGCTTCTGCCAGGTGAAGATATAGATGCCCATGGAGGCCAGGTTGCTTTTAGGCTCCTTGGGCTTTTCGGCGAAGGCGGTGATGCGGTCATGCTCGTCCACGGACATGATGCCGAAGCGGCTGGCCTCGGACCAGGGGACCTCCATCACGGAAATGGTACAGGCGGCCCCGGCGTCCTTGTGGTGCTGGAGCATCCGGGAATAGTCCATCTTATAGATGTGGTCGCCGGACAGCACCGCCACATACTCCGGGTCGTACAGGTCCACAAAGCCGATGTTCTGATAAATGGCGTTGGCGGTGCCCTTGTACCAGGAGGCGCCGGAGGCGCTCTGGTACGGCGGCAGAATATGGACGCCGCCGTTGAGCCGGTCCAGCTCCCAGGGCTGGCCGCTGCCGATGTAGCTGTTGAGCTCCAGGGGGCGGTACTGGGTCAGCACACCCACGGTGTCGATGCCGGAATTGGTGCAGTTGGACAGGGGAAAGTCAATGATGCGGAACTTTCCTCCAAAGGGCACCGCAGGCTTTGCCATGTCGCCGGTGAGGACATACAGGCGGCTGCCTTGTCCCCCGGCCAGCAGCATGGCCACGCATTCTTTCTTCATGTCTGTTCATTCCCTCCAGTCTGTCGATTACTCCTTGGTTTTTCTGCGCCGGACCCTCCCCTGCAAAAATACGGCGCCCAGAGGCGGCACCCGCAGGGAAATGGAGGTGTCCCGCCCATGGGATGGGATGTTTTCCACAGGGATGGGCCCGGTATTGCACACGCCGGAGCCGCCCCAGGCGACGTCGTCGGTGTTGAACACTTCCTCGTAATACAGCTTCCCCGGGACGCCGAAGCGATAGCCCTCATGGGCCTCCGGGGAGAAGTTCACCACGCAGATCAGCTCCCGGCCCTTCCGGTCACGGCGCAGGAAAACCAGCACGTTGTTGTGGTTGTCATCGGCCACCAGCCACTGGAAGCCGTCCCAATCCTGGTCGTTTTCCCACAGGGGATGGGATTTCTTGTAAAACCGGTTCAGTGCCCGGATGCACTGGTGGGTGCGGCAGCAGGCGTCATTGTCCAGCAGGTACCAGTCCAGCTGGCCCTTGAAGTCCCACTCGTGCCACTGGCCCAGCTCTGCCCCCATAAACGTCAGCTTTTTGCCGGGATGGGCCAGCATATAGGCCGTAAAGCTCCGGACCCCCGCCAGCTGCCGCCAGTCATCCCCGGGCATTTTGCCCCGGAGGGAGCCCTTCATATAAACCACCTCGTCGTGGGACAGAGGCAGCACGAACCGCTCGGAAAAGGCGTACATCATGGAAAACGTTACGTCCTTGTGGTGGAACTGCCGGAACCAGGGGTCCATTTTCAGGTAGTGACACACATCGTTCATCCAACCCATGTTCCATTTCAGTCCGAAGCCCAGACCGCCGTCGGCAATGGGCCAGGTGACCTTGGGCCAGGCGGTGGATTCCTCCGCCGCCGTCAGTGCCGGGGGATCCATAGACGCCGCCAGCCGGTTCAGGTCCTGCAAAAACGAGATGGCCTCCAGATTTTCATGCCCCCCGTGAACGTTGGGCCGCCACTCCGTGCGGCCATAATCCAGGTACAGCATGGAGGCCACAGCATCCACCCGCAGACCGTCCACATGGTATTCCTCCATCCACCAGCGGGCGGAGGACAGCAGGAAGGACCGCACGTCGTCCTTGCCGAAATCAAAGACCCGGGTGCCCCAGCCCTCATGCTCCCGCTTCAGGGGGTCGGCATATTCATACAGGCTGGTGCCGTCGAAGTCGATGAGGCCGTGGGCGTCCTTGCAGAAGTGAGCCGGGACCCAGTCCAGAATCACCGCCAGGCCCGCCCGGTGCAGCCGGTCCACCAGATACATGAAGTCGTGGGGCTCGCCATAGCGGCTGGTGGGGGCAAAATAGCCCACGCACTGATAACCCCAGGAGTCGTCCAGGGGATATTCCGTCACCGGCAGCAGCTCCACGGCGTTATAGCCCATGTCCCGGACATAGGGGGCCAGCCGGTCTGCCAGCTGGCGGTAGTTGAGAAAACCGCCGTCCTCATCCCGCCGCCAGGAGCCGGGATGGACCTCATAGATGTTCAAGGGGCCGTCGGTCAGCGGCGTTTCCCTCCGGCGCTCCCGCCACACGTCGTCGTGCCAGCGGAAGCCGGACACATCGTACAGGCGGCTGGCGGTGTCAGGCCGCAGCTGGGCATAGGTGCCATAGGGGTCTGCCTTCCAGCGGACCTGACCGTCGGCGCCGGTGATGACGTATTTGTAGCATTGACCGGGCTGGGCATCGGGAACGGCGAGGACCCAGTCGCCGCCCTGGCGCTGCATGGGGGCGGGCTGCCAGCCATTGAAGTCACCGGCCAGAGCCGCATCCCGGGCATTGGGGGCATAGACCCGGAAGGTCCAGCCCTGCCCCGCCGGGTGCGCGCCGTAGGTACGGTAAAGCTGGGTGTTTTCAAGCAAGTTCATGGAAAAATCTCCCTATATGTTATCATAACCGCCCCAAATTCCGGGGCATAATACCGCATTCTGGCCCTATTGTACCGCAAACTGCCCCCAGCGTCAAGGAATCCGCCGTTACCGGGAACGTCATTTATACGAAACACAGGACGCTGTCCTCCGGCCCCTCATCGCCGGGGCAAGAAGATCACCCGAAGGGGGTCGCCCTTCGGGTGATGGGATCATCGAAACACCTGGCCGTCGGCGTCCAGCAGCTCCCGGCGGCGGACGCGGACGAAGTCCGGAGTCAGCTCCGGCAGGTACCGGGCGATGGCCTTTTCCAGCAGCTGGGGATTCAGGCCGGGGTTCTGGGCCTGCACCGTCACGGCGGCCCGAAGAACATTTTCTCCCTGGGTAAAGGAAATGTCCCGGATCATAGGCGCGATGTCCACCTCCGCCAGCTGCTTGCGCTTGGTGCGCTTTTCGATCAGCAGCTCCCGGCGGCGCAGCAGCTCCGTCAGCGCCTGGGCGGCCCCATGGGGCACGCCCCGGTCATAGTCCAGCTCCATATCCGCCTGCAAATACGTCAGCTCCCGCACGGGGCGGCGGGCCTCGTAGCAATCCAGAATGGTCAGCCCCTCCGGCAGACCCCCGTTGAGTTTTTCCGCGATGCCCGCCCCGTCCGTTTCCTGGGTGACCTCAAAGTCCAGCAGCTCGCAGTCGCTGGACTGGCCCACCGGCAAAGGCAGGACGATGGAGATGATGGGGTGGGGGTGGAAGCCCTGGGAGTGCCTGATGTCCAGCTCCGTCCGGGGGAAGGCCCGCTGCACCGTCCGCAGCAGGTCCAGATTGGAGATATAGGAGGCGGGCCCCTCCTTCACAAACAGCAGCCGCAGCTTAGACATCGCATTTCCCTCCTACCAATCGGTTGGCGCCGCAGGCGTTGCAGTGGGTGCGGCAGTCCGGGGTGGTGACCCCGGCAAAGGCCCGCTCCCGCTCCCGCCAGAGATAGCTCTCCGTGACGCCGCTGGAGATCATGGCCCAGGGCATCAGCTCGTCCCGCTGCCGGATGCGGTTGGCGTAAAAGTGTGGGTCCAGCCCGCACTGGTCAAAGGCCTCCAGCCAGCGGTCCAGGGAGAAATACTCCTCCCAGGCGTCCAGCTTGGCCCCCTTGCGCCAGGCGGTCTCCAGGACCTTCCCCATGCGCCGGTCCCCCCGGGCCAGCACGGCCTCCAGGAAGCTGGTGTCGGAATCGTGCCAATTATAGGTGACGGTTTTTGTTTTGATGGCCTCCCGCAGCAGATTCACCCGGCGCTCATACTCCTCCTTGGCGATCTGCGGCTCCCACTGAAAGGCCGTGTGGGGCTTCGGCACGAACCAGGAGGTAGACACAGTGATGCGGACGCCGCGGTTTTTGTTGCTGGCGCTCTCCCGCCAGGCGTGCATGACCCGGGCCGCCAGATCGGCGATGCCCAGCACGTCCTCGTCGGTTTCCGTGGGCAGGCCCAGCATGAAATACAGCTTCACGGCGCTGTAGCCCCCGGCGAAGGCCGTCCGGCAGGAGGCCAGCAGGTCCTCCTGGGTGACGTTTTTGTTGATGACGTCCCGCAGCCGCTGGGTCCCGGCCTCCGGGGCGAAGGTCAGGCCGGTTTTGCGGCCCTTGGCCAGCCGCTCCATCAGGCTCATGGAGAAATTATCCGCCCGCAGACTGGGCAGAGAAAGATTCACGTGCCGCTGCTGGCAGAAGGGCTCCAGCTCATCGCACAGCTCCGTCAGCGGCGGATAGTCGCTGGTGGACAGGCTGGACAGCGTCACCTCCTGGTATCCGGAGTCGTTGCAGGCCTCCACGCCGTACTGGGCGCAAAGCTCCCGGCTGCGGTTGCGGACGGGACGGTACACATATCCCGCCTGACAGAACCGGCACCCCCGGATGCAGCCCCGGAACAGCTCCAGCATCACCCGGTCCTGGACGATCTCCGTGGAGGGTACAATGGTTTTCGTGGGAAAGAAGGACTTGTCCATATCCCGGACGATGCGCTTGGTCACCACCGCCGGAGCCCCGTCCCGGGGGGTAATGGCGGCCACGGTGCCGTCATCGTGATACGTCACGTCGTACAGGCTGGGAACATAGATCCCCGGCAGCCGGGCGGCAGCCCGGAGAAACTCCTTCTTGGACCAGCCCTCCCGCCGGGCCTGGCGGTGCAGCTCCACCAGCTCCACGGTGAGATCCTCGCCCTCGCCCAGGCTCACCAGATCCACGAAATCGGCGATGGGCTCGGCGTTGTACATGGCGGTGCCTCCGGCGATGACCAGCGGGGTCAGGGCCGTGCGCTCCGCGCTGTGAATGGGAATGTTTGCCAGGTCCAGCATATTCAGGATGGCGGGAAAGGCCATTTCATAGCCCACGGAGAAGGCCACGATGTCAAAGTTCGTGATGGCCTCGCCGGACTCCAGGGCAAACAGGGGCATCCCCGCCCGGCGCATCTCCTCCTCCATGTCGCCCCAGGGGGCAAACACCCGCTGGCACCACACGCCCTCCATGTTGTTCATAACGCCGTAGAGAATGCGCATGCCCAGGTTGGACATGCCGATCTCATAGGTGTCCGGGAAGCAGAAGGCAATGCGGGTATCCACCTGGGCCGGGTCCTTCTTCACGGCGTTGTATTCCCCGCCCACGTAGCGGGCAGGCTTCTGCACCCGGGGCAGGATGCGCTCCAATCGTTTATCCACGGTAAGTTCTCCTTTATGTATGCTTTTTGCGGCGGAGGAAGGACCAGTCGCCCTCCATGATGAACAGGCTCAGCAGCATCAGCGCCGCGCCGATATAGCCCCGCAGAGACAGGACCTCGCCGGTCATGACAAAGGCCACCATGGAGGCAAATACCGGCTCCAGGGTAAAGATCAGGCCCACATGGCTGGCGGTGGTATACTGCTGTTGGACAGACTGAATGACGAAGGCAATGCCGGAGCATACCACGCCCAGAAACAGCGCCGCCGCCCAGGTTTTGCCGGAGGAAGGCAGATGGATGGGTTCCCCCAGCACCAGAGCCAGGGCCAGGGTCACGGCGCCCACCACTGCCAGCTGGCACACGCCCAGGCCCAGGGGGTCCACCCGGGGGTCCCGGACGGCCTTCTCCGTAATCAGCAGGTCTGCGGCATAGCACAGGGGCGTGATGATACAGATCAGGTCCCCGGAGGCCGGGCGCAGCTGACCGTTCAGCGTCAACAGGGCCATGCCCACGGTACACACCGCCAGGGCGGCGCCCAGCTTCCACCCGGGTCTCTGCCGGAAGAACAGAAAGCCCAGCAGCGGGGCAAAAATCACCTGCAGGGCACAGATGAAAGCGGCGTTGGAGAGGGAGGTGCGGGTAATGCCGTAGTTATACGCCACGTACGTCCCTGCCAGGGCCAGGCCCACGATGAGGCTGTACCGCAGGGTGATGCGGTTCACATGGACCACGTGCTTCCAGAAAATCAGCCCCAGAACCACAAAGGCCACGATGAAGCGAAATGCATTGAGGGTCATGGGAGGCAGGTCGTCCAGGCAGATATCCGTCAGATAATAGCTGGCGCCCCAGAAAAAAGTGGTCATCACCAGCAGCAGGTCCGCGCGGCGTTGTTTGTTCATCTTGGCATTCTCCTGTCGAAAAATCTTCACTAATGTTTCATTATACCACAGATCATCCGGCAAGAAAACAGTTATTTTCCCTTTTCAGGCTATTTCCACAGCCCCACATAGCCCTGGTCATGGAGCTGCTTGACGAACAGCAGCGCCACAGGCAGCAGGATCATGCCCGCCACGCCGAAGGCCCGGAAGCCGGCGTACATAGCCGCCAGCGCCGCCAGAGGGGGAAGGCCCGCCTGGGCGGCCATGACCTTGGGCTCCAGAAAGCTGCGCACAGCGGAGATCACCGCATACAGCGCCGCAAGAGCCACCGCCCGGGGGGCCTGCCCCAGCAGCAGGCACGCCGCTGCCCAAGGCAGCAGCACCGTCCCCGTGCCGAACACCGGCAGGGCGTCCACCAGCGCAGTAACGGCGGCCAGCAGCAGGGCGTATCGCTGGCCCATCAGCAGAAAGCCCGCCAGCAGCTCACAGAACGTGACCCCCAGCAGAATGGCCTGGGCCCGGAACCATTTCCCCAGGGTGGACAGGAGATTCGCCTTGACACCCCGGGCCCTGTCCAGCCGCGTTCCCAGCTGGCGGCGGAAGAAGGCCATGATCCGGGGATAGCTGCCGGTGGTGAAAAACACCGCCAGGGCCGTGGTGCCGCAGAACAGGAACACTCCGGGCAAAGCCGCCGCCAGGGCCCCCGCCGCCGTAATGCACGCCCCGCTGGCCCGCTCCGCCAGCACCGCCGCCTGGGTCCCCAGCAGGGCGGGGATCTCCTCCAGCCAGTCCCGCAGTCCCTGGGGGCAGGCGGCACAGAAGTCGTCCAGCCGCTGCCGCAGGGCGGCGGTCATTCCCGGCAGCCCTGCCAGCAGGGTGGGCAGGCGCGTCAGCAGCTCCGCCGCCTGGCGGATCAGCTGCCACACGATGACGGCCGCCAGCGCCAGAATGGCCGCCGTAACGGCGATGGTCACCACTGCCGCCGTGAATCCCCGCTTCAGGCCCATCCGCCGGCGGCACCAGGCAATGACAGGCTCCACCAGCGCCGCCAGGCCCAGGGCCAGGATAAACGGCAGCAGCCACCGCAGCAGATACCGCACCCCCAGCCACAACAGCGCCGTCCACACGGCCCAATATGCAGTCCGCACCAAAAATGCACGCTGCTTTTCCTGCATTTTTGTAAGCTCCTTCCCATGAAAACAGTTGTATTTTGTCAAGCCACATGGTATGATAAAGGCTAAATGAAACGGCGGAGGCACGCTTCCGCCGGAAACATCAGCGGAGGTTACGGCCATGAGCAATCAGAAATATTACATCGTATCGGCAGAAGCCCTGCCGGAGGTATTCATAAAGGTGGCGGAGGCCCGCCGGATGCTCCAGGTGGGCGAGGCGGCTACCGTGGGCGAGGCAGCCCGGATGGTAGGCATCAGCCGCAGCGCGTTTTACAAGTACAAGGACGCGGTGCAGCCCTTCCAGGACATGAAGGCCGGCCACATCATCACGTTTTACGCCCTGCTGAAGGATAACCCCGGCGTGCTGTCCAACTTCCTGTCTATTTTTGCCAATTCCGGCGCAAATATACTCACCATCAACCAGACCATCCCCACCAACGGCTGCGCCGGCGTCACCATTTCCGCCGAGACCAGCGAAATGGTGGAGGATCTGGAGGCCATGATGGCCCGCATTTCCGGGGCCGAGGGTGTGCTGAAATTTGAGGTCCAGGCCGCCTGACCATAATATATGCAGGCAGTATCAGCAAAAAGAGGGTCCCGCCATCCGGCGGGACCCTCTTTTTGCCTATTTTGCTGACGAATGGATCTGCATTCTTCAATTGAACCGGTTCATAGCCCGGTCGATGCCGTCGGAAATCAGGACCTTGGCCGCCTCACCGGCCCGGTCCAGGGCCTCCATCAGGGCCCTCTGATCCTCCCCCATGGGCTTGCCGATGACCCAGTCCACCATGTCATAGTCCGCCTGCTGAGGAGAGCCTACCCCCACCTTGATCCGGGGGAATCGGTCGGTGCCCAGATGCTGGATGATGTTCTTCAGCCCGTTGTGCCCTCCGGCGCTGCCCCCGGCCCGGATGCGCAGCTTTCCGGCCGGCAGGGACACGTCGTCGCTGATGACCAGCACATGGTCCGCCGGGATCTTGTAAAACCGCGCCGCCTCGCCCACAGACTCGCCGGACAGATTCATATACGTCTGGGGCTTCATCACCAGCACCTGCTGATCCCCCACCTTCCACTGAGCCGTCCAGGCCCGGAAGCGCAGCTTGTTAAAGCGGAAGCCCTCCCGGTCCGCCAGGCCGTCCAGGGCCAGAAAGCCCATGTTGTGCCGGGTGCTGGCATACTTGGCCCCGGGATTCCCCAGGCCCACCAGCAGCCAGCTCACCCCGCCGCCGCTGCGATGAAAAAACATAGCGTCACATCCTTTGTCGCCGGAAAGCTCCGGTGCAAAAATATAGTCGGGCGCAAAAGCGCCCGACTATTATAGCACAGCTTTTCTCAGTTGAACAGCTTGGAGATGGAAATTTCCTGATAAATGCGCTCAATGGCCTCGCCGAACATGGGAGCAACGGACAGATACTTGATCTTGCTGCACCCGGCGCCCTGGGTCTCGGGAATGGTATTCAGCAGAGCCAGCTCCGTGATGCTGCTGTTCTCCAGCCGCTCCAGAGCGGGGCCGGACAGCACGCCGTGGCTGGCGCAGGCATACACGCTCTTGGCGCCGCCCACCTCCACGATGGCCTTGGCGGCGTTGCACAGGGAGCCGGCGGTATCCACCATGTCGTCGAACAGGATGCAGTCTTTTCCGGCCACGTCGCCGATAACGTTCATGACCTCGCACTGGTTGGCCTTCTGGCGGCGCTTATCCACGATGGCAAGGCTCATATGCAGCTTCTGGGCAAAGGTGCGGGCCCGGGCCACGGAGCCCACGTCGGGAGAAACCACCACCATGTCCTCGGCGCGCTCACCGAACTTCTTGGCGTAGTAGTCTACAAACACGGGGTTACCCAGCAGATTGTCCACAGGGATATCAAAGAAGCCCTGGATCTGGCTGGCGTGCAGGTCCATGGTCAGCACGCGGTCCGCGCCTGCGGCCACGATCATGTTGGCCACCAGCTTGGCGGAGATGGGGTCGCGGCTCTTGGCCTTGCGGTCCTGACGGGCATAGCCGAAATAGGGAATCACGGCGGTGATGCGGCCGGCGGAGGCGCGGCGGCAGGCGTCGATCATGATCAGCAGCTCCATGAGGCTGTCATTGACCGGCTTGCAGGTGGAGTTGATGAGGAACACGTCGCTGCCGCGGACAGTCTCATACAGGGAGACGGACACTTCGCCGTCGGCGAAGGTCTTGACCTCGGACTCGCCCAGCTTGGTACCGATGACCTGGCAGATCTCCTTTGCCAGGGCGGGGTTGGAGTTACCGGTGAACACCTTGATGTCCTTGCCATGAGAAATCATTTTCTACACACTCGCTTTCTATCTTACTCAAAAAAATCTCTCTTGGTGTTGATGTATTTGAGACGGCTGACGCCGATACTCACTGGTTCTTTTTCCACAGGGCCCGCAGCCGGTCGGCCCAGCCCTCCTTGTTGGTCTGCCGGGCCCGGGCAATGGCCAGGGCTCCGTCGGGCACGTTGTCGGTAACGGTGGACCCGGCGGCGGTATAGGCCCGGTCCCCCACGGTGACGGGCGCGATGAGGTTGGTATTGCAGCCCAGGAATGCGTCGTCGCCGATGGTGCAGCGGAACTTCTTATGCCCGTCATAGTTGGTGGTAACGGTGCCGCAGCCGAAGTTCACCCGCCGGCCCACGTCGCTGTCGCCCACATAGGTCAGATGGCTGATCTTGGTGCCGTCGCCGATGACGGAGTTCTTCACCTCCACAAAGTCCCCCACCCGGCAGTGGTCGCCGATGCGGCAGCCGGGACGGACATAGGTAAAGGGCCCCACGGTGGTGTGGCTGCCGATGGTACTCTCGTTGACCTGAGAGGCGTTGACGGTGGTCCCCTCCCCCACGATGCAGTCCCGCACCATGGCGTTGGGGCCGATCTCGCAGCCCGCAGCGATGGCGGTGTGTCCCCGCAGGATGGTGCCCGGCAGCAGGGTCACGCCGGGAGCCACGGAGCAGCGAGGGTCCACATAGGTGTTGACGGGGTCCACCACGGTGACGCCGTTGGACGCCATGCGGCGCATCAGCAGCTCACGGGCAGCGGGCATGGCGGCGTTCAGCTCCGCCGCCGAAGAAAAGGCCCGGAACGCAGGAGGCTGCTCCCGGGGCTGCCACAGGGCGCGGACGCCCACGGCTTCCGCCGGGCAGTCGGTCAGGGACGTACCCTCCCGCAGCCGGGAGCGCAGCACCGCCGCATCGGCGGCGTATACGTTCCGGTCCTCCGGTCCGTATACCGGTACCACAGGCCCGGGAACTACCATCACGTCCTCCTCGGCGGCAGAAAGCGCCGCCGGGACATCGTCGAAAAATTCTGCGTCGAAGCCCTGGAGCGCCTCCCGGGCCTCCTCCCGCCAGTTTTCCCGGCAGACAATAAAATACCGCTGCACACCGCAGCACATCAATTCCTGCGCCATCCAGGTCAGCACCGGACAAAACAGGACAGGCTCCAGCATCAGCGGTTGATCCTCGGGGGCCAAAGCGCCCTTCAGGTCGAAAATCGCAATTTTACAGTTCATGGGAACCATCCCCCTTTCTATAGTTAATTCCATTATATCATGCTCTGCGTGAAAATCCAGTATTTTTGCGTTTTTTTCTGGCAATAATTTTCCAGTGCCGCAAAAAACAAGAAAACCCTTACAATTCACCTGTATATTTTTGTACTTTTAAGAAAAAATACCCAGAATTAACAATTTCCAGTTGCATTCTTTAGGGAATTGCATTACAATAGGCTGGTCATGTCAGGCAGGTGCCGAAGGGAGCGACGAAAAGATGGTGCATATTGTTCTGGTTGAGCCGGAAATCCCCCAGAACTGCGGGAATATTGCCCGCACCTGTGCGGCCACCGGCTGCGATCTGCATCTGATCCGTCCGTTGGGCTTCGACATCTCTGACCGGGCGGTGAAGCGCGCCGGCCTGGATTACTGGCACCTGGTCCGGGTATTCGACTATGAGAGCCTGGACGATTTCTTCCGGAAGCACCCGGAGGCGGCGGACGACCTGTGGCTGGCCACCACCAAGGCCCCCCAGGATTACTGTCAGGCCCGGTTCCGGGAGGGCTGCTGGCTGTTCTTCGGCAAGGAGACGGCGGGTCTGCCGGAAGCATTCCGCACGGCCCACTATGATCGCTGCATCCGCCTGCCCATGGTGTCCCCGGCCCGGAGCCTGAATCTCAGCAACTCCGTGGCGGTGCTGACCTACGAGGCGCTGCGGCAGCAGGAGTTCCCGGGGTTGATGCGCTGCGGGGAAATGGCAAAGTGAGTATAAATTGAGTATTATTTTCATAAAGGAGCGTACCGATATGAATTACAATAAGAAAACCATCATGGACGTGGACGTGGCAGGCAAGAAGATCCTGCTGCGCTGCGATTTCAACGTGCCCCAGGATAAGGAGACCCACGCCATCACCAGCGACAAGCGCATTGTGGCCAGTCTTCCCACCATCCGGTATCTGCTGGAGCGGGGCGCGGCGGTCATTGCCTGCTCTCACCTTGGCAAGCCCAAGGGGCAGTGGAAGGACAGTCTGACGCTGCGGCCTGTGGCGGAGCGGCTGAGCCAGCTGCTGGGCCAGGAGGTCATTTTTGCCAAGGACATCGTGGGCGAGGATGCCAAGGCCAAGGCTGCGGCCCTGCAGGGCGGCCAGATCATGCTGCTGGAGAACCTGCGCTTCGACCCCCGCGAGGAGAAGAACGACCCCGAGTTTGCCCGGGAGCTTGCCTCTATGGCAGAGCTGTATGTTTCCGACGCCTTCGGCACCGTGCACCGGGCCCACGCCTCCACCGCCGGTGTGGCGGCCTTCCTGCCTGCCGTGTCCGGCCTGCTGGTGGCCCGGGAGCTGGAGATCATGGGCGGTGCTCTGGAAAACCCCAAGCGTCCCTTCGTGGCCGTGCTGGGCGGGGCCAAGGTGTCCGACAAGATCGGCGTCATCAACAACCTGCTGGAAAAGGCTGACACCATCATCATTGGCGGCGGCATGGCCTATACGTTTGCCCGGGCCCAGGGCGGCTCCATCGGCAAGAGCCTGTGCGAGCCGGATAAGCTGGACTATGCCCTGGAGATGCTCCGGAAGGCCAAGGACCGGGGCGTGCAGCTGCTTCTGCCCACCGACACCGTGGCCGCGGCGGAGTTTTCCGCCGACGCCGACAGCCTTGTGGTGCCCACCGACGCCATCCCCGACGATATGGAGGGCCTGGACATCGGGCCGGAGACCATCCGCACCTTCTGCGCCGCCGTCCGGGGCGCGGGCACCGTTGTGTGGAACGGCCCCATGGGCGTGTTCGAATTTGAAAAGTTTGCCGCCGGTACCCGGGCTATGGCCCAGGCCCTGGCCGACAGCGGCGCCGTGACCATCGTGGGCGGCGGCGACAGCGCGGCGGCGGTGGAGCAGATGGGCTTTGCCGACAAGATCACCCACATCTCCACCGGCGGCGGCGCGTCCCTGGAGTTTCTGGAGGGCATCGAGCTGCCGGGCGTGGCCTGCCTGCTGGATAAGTAACGCCAGGGGAGGAACCCCTTCCTCCCTTCGAGAATATATTATTAGGTAAGAGGAGTAACAAGCATCATGAATCGCAGATATCGCAAGACCATTATCGCCGGCAACTGGAAAATGAACATGACTGCCAGCGACACCAAAAAGTTTGCCGAGGACATCAAGGCTATCATGCCCCGCGCCAAGTGGTGCGACGTGGTGGTATGCGTCCCCTTTGTCAACATTCCCACCGCTCTGAAGGCCTTCAAGGACCTGCGCATTTCCGTGGGCGCTCAGAACCTGTTCTATGAAAAGTCCGGGGCCTACACCGGCGAGGTGTCCGCCGACATGCTGAAGGACCTGGGCGTCAAGTACGTCATCATCGGCCATTCCGAGCGCCGCCAGTATTTCGGCGAAACGGATTTCACCGTCAACAAGAAGGTTCTGGCCGCTCTGGAGGCCGGGCTGCACCCCATTATCTGCGTGGGCGAGAGCCTGGAGCAGCGGGAGCTGGGCATCACCATGGAGCTCATCGCCCTGCAGGTGAAGTCCGCCCTGGCCGGTGTGCCCGCCGAAAAGCTGCGCAAGTGCGTCATCGCCTATGAGCCCATCTGGGCCATTGGCACCGGCAAGACCGCCACCGCCGAGCAGGCCGCCGAGGTCTGCACCTCGATCCGCACCACCGTGCGCCATCTGTACGGTGCCCGTATCGCCCGCTCCATCACCATCCAGTACGGCGGCTCCATGAAGCCCGGCAACGCCGCCGAGCTGCTGGCCCAGCCCGATATCGACGGCGGCCTCATCGGCGGTGCGGCCCTGAAGCCCGCCGACTTTGTGGAGATCATCAACGCCGCCAACCAGGACTAAGCGAAACGACAGGAGGTTCCGCAATGAACAAGGCGCCTACTACCCTGATCATCATGGACGGCTTCGGCCTGACGGACCCCGGCCCCGGCAATGCCGTCAGCCTGGCCCAAACGCCCCAGCTGGACCGGCTGTTTGCCGAATATGCCCATACCACCCTGTCCGCCAGCGGCCTGGATGTGGGTCTGCCCGCCGGGCAGATGGGCAACAGCGAGGTGGGCCACACCAACATCGGCGGCGGCCGGGTGGTGTTCCAGGACCTGCCCCGCATCTCCCGCGCCATCGACGATGGCAGCTTCTTTGAAAACGCCGCCTACAACAAGGCCATGGACGACTGCCTGGAAAAGGGCTCCAGCCTGCACCTGTACGGACTGCTGTCCGACGGCGGCGTCCACTCCCACATCCAGCACCTGTACGCCCTGCTGCAAATGGCCAGGAACAAGGGTCTGACCCGGGTGTATGTCCACGCGTTTCTGGACGGGCGGGACGTGTCCCCCACCAGCGGCAAGGGCTTCGTGGCCGATTGCCAGGAAAAGTGCCGGGCCCTGGGCGTGGGAAAAATCGCCACCGTCATGGGCCGGTATTACGCCATGGACCGGGACAACCGCTGGGAGCGGGTGCAGCTGGCCTACGACGCCATGGTCTATGGCGAGGGCATCCAGAATCCCGACCCGGTGGACGCCGTGGCCCAGTCCTATGAAAACGACGTCACCGACGAGTTTATGGAGCCGGTGGTCTGCGACCCGGACGGCACCATTTCCGACAACGACAGCATCATCTTCTTCAACTTCCGCCCCGACCGGGCCCGGGAAATCACCCGTGCCATCGTGGACCCGGAGTTTGACGGCTTCCAGCGGGAGTTCTTCCCCACCACCTACGTCTGCAACACCGAGTACGACGCCTCCATGCCCAACGTGCTGGTGGCCTGGCCCCGTATCCCCGTGAAAAATGGCCTGGGCGAATACCTCAGCGCCATGGGCATGACCCAGCTGCGCATCGCCGAAACGGAGAAGTACGCCCATGTCACCTTCTTCTTCAATGGCGGCGTGGAAAAGCAGTACCCCGGCGAGGACCGGGTGCTGGTGCCCTCCCCCAAGGTGGCCACCTACGATCTCCAGCCCGAGATGAGCGCCTATGAGGTGTGCGACAAGTGCATCGAGCGCATCAACTCCGGCGCGTATGACGTGATCATCCTGAACTTCGCCAACTGCGACATGGTGGGCCACACCGGCGTTCTCCAGGCGGCTGTCAAGGCCGTGGAGACGGTGGACACCTGCGTGGGCCGTGTGGTGGAGGCCACCCTGAAAATGGGCGGCATCGCCATGGTCACGGCGGACCACGGCAACGCCGAGGTCATGCTCCAGCCCGACGGCAGCCCCATGACCGCCCACACCACCAACCTGGTGCCCTTCATCCTGTGCGGCGCAGGCAACGAGCTGCGCCCCGGCCGCCTGGCGGATATCGCCCCCACCATCCTGGATGTGATGGGCCTGGCCACTCCCCAGGAAATGGACGGCAAGACCCTGATCGTCAAGTAAACAAGCGGCAATCCACACAGCAAAACCCCCGGCCACCGGCCGGGGGTTTTCTGCTTGTCAAAAAAACCTTTTCTGATACGATCACTCGCCGGACAGCGAGGTGAACAGCGCCTTCAGGGTGTCCTCGGAATAGACATAGGCGGTAATGCCGACGTGTGGGTTGCTCTGCATATCGGCCGCTGCCGCCAGGCTCTCCGCCAGCAGCTTATCCGTCCCCTTCACATTGTCGCTCAGCTCCGCCATCAGCCCGCGGTCCCGCAGCTGAGCGGCCGGCTGCCCCAGTGTCGCGGAGCCTGGATTATTCATCAGCTCCTCATAAGTCATCAGGCCGAAGCGGTCCACAAAGTAGCGGCTGCCGTCATCTGCGTTCGCCACGTACATCATGGTGATGAAGGAGCAAACATTCACATAGGCGCCCGGATATTGTATATATGCTTCTCCCCAGTCTGTCTGAGTTTGATCCAGAAACAGCAGCAGCTGGTTGCCATAGGTATATAGTGGGTAGTCCTCATAGGTTGATGAGGATGCACCGGACTGCATCAGTGTAAAATGGGCGGGGATATCGCCCTTGTAGCATTCCAACGCATCGGCTTCGTAATAGGTATAGGGGAACCCATCCGTATTTTCCCCCAGCCAGTTCCCTACCTGGACCAATGCCACAACGTCAGCCTCCTCAAAGGCCTCCGTCAGGGAATACAACCTGTTAAAGGAGGCATTCCCAGTAGCTTCCCCGATACGGACAGGAGGACGTACCACGCCGCCGCAAGCGGTCAACAGCAGGAGCATGCCCGCCAGCAGCAAAACAGAGATCCTACGTTTCATGGATATTCTCCTTTCTAATATTTTCACTTATATTATCGCAGATGATCCTCTGGTAGTCAACTGTTATATATTTTATTTACAAAAAAACACGGCAGGAGCCGCGATTTTTTTACGTTTTTTCTGCCGCCCAGCGTCTCTCCCCGCTCGCCTTCCACCCCGCAGCACAGCAGCTTTCCTATATACCCCCCTGTTTTTCTGATTTAATAGGGCTTTTATAAGAAACATTTCCCATATATACCCCGTTTTCATCGTCTTACCAGTGTGCTATGATATTCCCGAGGTGAGAAGTGATGAAAAACAGACTCTGGACACGGAATTTTACCCTGCTGATCGCCGCCAGCGGACTGGGCGCCGTAGGCGGCATCGCCGGCGGCTTTGCCATGTCGTTTTTGGTGTTCGACGAGACCGGCAGCACCCTGGCCTCGGCGCTGGTGCTGGCGACGGAGCTGATCCCGGGCTTTCTGCTGCCCCTGTTCATTGCCCCGTGGATGGACCGGATGCCCCGCAAGCCCTTCCTGGTGGGCGGCGACATGCTCAACGGCGTCATGTATCTGCTGCTGGGGGCGTATCTTCTGCGGGGCACGTTCTCCTATGTGGGCTACCTGGCCTTTTCCCTGGTGCTGGCGTCCCTCAGAGCCTTTGACGAGCTGGCGTACAACAGCATTTTCCCCATGCTGCTGCCGGAGGGGGCGGAGCAGAAGGGCTACGCCGTGGCCTCCACCCTGTATCCCGTTCTGCGGGTGGTGATGCTGCCCCTGTCGGCGGTGCTGCTGGATGCCGTGGGAGCGGCATGGCTGCTGGTGGGACAAGGAGTCCTGTCCCTGATGGCGGCGGCGGTGGAAAGCGGCATCCGTATTCACGAGGAGCGCCGCCCGCCGGAGGAAAGCTCCTCCCTCCGCGCCTGGTGGGCGGATGTGAAGGAGGCCGCCCGGTACCTGCGGCAGGAAAAGGGCCTTATGAACATCTATGGCTACATGGCCGTCACCAACGGCGTGGGCAGCGGATATTCCCCCATTCTGGTGGCGTTCTTCCGGACGTTTCCCGGCATGACGGCGGCCATGTACTCTCTGTTCTCCGTGGCGGAATTCCTGGGCCGCACAGTGGGCGGCTTTGTGCAGTACCGGATGGAGATCCCGGAAAAGAAGCGGTACGGCTTCGCCTTCCTGGTGTACATGGTGTACGAGGCCATGGACATGCTGCTGCTTTGGCTGCCGTATCCCCTGATGCTGGCCAGCCGGGGCCTGTGTGGATTTTTGGGGACCAACAGCGCCACCATGCGCCAGGCGGCGGTGCAGCGGTATATTCCGGAAAGGCTCCGGGCCCGGGTCAACGCCTTTGAATCCATGCTGTATACCGGCGCGGCCGCCGTGCTGTCCCTGGTCATCGGGGCGCTGGGGGAGGTGCTGGACTACCGCCTGTGCGTCACCCTGTGCGGCGGATTCTCTATGGTCGTGTGCCTGGCCACCATCTGGCGGGGCCGCCGCTATGTCCGGGCCGTATATGAGCAGAGCGGTGCATAAAAAGGAAGGGACCTGTGTGGTCCCTTCCTTTTTATGCACCAATGGCCGCCCGGTCCCCCGGGCCGAAATCTCCCATCATCAAAAGGCATATTTCATGCGCTTCCTCCTTAATACGCGTGCTTTTCCAGGTCCTGTGCGCCCTTCCAGGCGGGAATCACCCGCACCACGGGCCGGGCCTCATTGTCCCGGCTGCTCTCGGGAACGTCCCGGGGCTGTCCCAGGGTCAGCGCAGCCAGCAGCAGCCCGCACAGGGCCAGCCCCGCCGCTACGAACCAATGCGTTCTCTTTTTCATAAGCTCCTCCTTGTATTCTATCCCAGGCTGTCCAGCAGAAACACCGATCCCATGTGGATCAGCGCCAGCTCCGGCGCCTGGATATACATCGTCTCCATCTGCCGGGGCGTCAGCCGGTACACCCCCCGGTTGTCCGGGGCAATGCCCTGCCGCGCCAGAGCCGCCGCCGTCCGGCGGCACAGGCCCGCGTCCTCCACCACGGGGACGCTCTCTTCCGGCAGCTGCCGGTAACGCATTTCCGTCTCCTTGCGGGTCTCCTCCTCAAATACGTCGGTGCCCTTGGTGTCAAAGGTGAAAACCAGTGTCTGGTCCTCGCTGCTCAACAGCTCAGGGTACTCCCGGTAAAATGACGGCGGCTCAGGGACCGCCTGGGGCAGCGCCAGGGTCGCCCCCGCCGCCAGCAGCAGGCACGCGGCCAGTCCTGCCGCCGCCCGGGGCCACTGCACCTGCCGCCGGGGCCGGATCCGCTCCATGACCCCCGCAGCGAAATCCGCCGGAGGGTTGATGCCGGTATCCGCCAGCACCCGGTCCGCCGCCAGGGCACCCTCATAATATGCCCGGCACTGGGGGCATCCGGCCAGATGCTCCATGACCTCTTTCGCCTCCGGGCCGTCCAGCCGGCCGTCCGCCAGCGCGTCCACCCGGTCCAGATCACACGTCATTCTCCCGCCCCCCTTCTATCCTGTATGACGTCCGGTTCCCCCAAAAGGTTCCCCTCCGCCAGAATGGTTCGCAGCTGCCGCTTGGCCCGGCTGATCCGGGACTTCACCGTCCCCTCCTCCAGACTCAGGGCCGCCCCGATCTCCTGATAGGACAAGCCCTGCATCTGCCGCAGCAGCAGCACCTCCCGGTGCTCCGGGGTCAGCCGGTCCAGGGCCTGCTGCACCGCCCGGTGCAGCTCCCGCCGCTCCAGCTCCTCCTGGGGGGTATGGGGGTCCACCGGTTCCCCGGCGTTTTCCAGGGGCACCGCCGCCGGCCGGCGCTTTTCCCTCCGCAAATGATCCACGGCGGCGTTGGCCGTCAGCTTATACAGCCACGAGGAAAACCGGCACTGGCCCCGAAAGCGGGGCAGCCCTCGCCACGCCGCCAAAAACGCCTCCTGGGCCACCTCCTGGGCGTCCTCCGCCCGGCCGCCGCACATGCGCAGCGCCAGCCGGTACACCGGCGCCTCATACGTCCGCACCAGCTCCTCAAAGGCGGACGCGTCCCCGCCACGGGCCTGCGCCACGCACTGTTCCTCCACCACGGTCCACGCCCCCCTTCCCTTATCAGACGGTGAGAGAGCCCAAAAGGTTCCCCCGCCGGCTGAAAATTTTACGTCAGGTCCCGGCGGATGCCCTCCGTTACCCGATAGACGTCCTCCAGCGTGTTCATGCGCACGATCTGCTCCTTGTAATATCCGGCATGGGGCACGCCCTTGAGGTACCAGGCGTACTGCTTCCGGGCCTCCAGAATGGCGATATGCTCGCCCTTGTCCCGGGCCGCCAGCTCAATCTGCCGCACGGCGGTGTCACACCGCCGGCTCAGGGGCGGCAGCGGCGGGATAGGCTCCCCAGCCAGCGCCGCCCGGGCCTGCTGAAACAGCCACGGATTTCCCAGACAGCCCCGGCCGATCATCGCGGCGTCTGCCCCGGTAAAGTGCAGGATACGCACCGCATCCTCCGGGGTAAACACGTCTCCGTTGGCGATGACCGGGATAGACACCGCCGCCTTCACCTGGCGGATGGTGACCCAGTCCGCCTGTCCGGCGTACATCTGGGCCCGGGTGCGGCCGTGGACCGCCACGGCGGACACCCCCGCCTGCTCCAGCATCCGGGCCAGCTCCACGGCGTTGACGCTTCCCTTGTCCCAGCCCCGGCGCATTTTCACCGTTACCGGCACCGGTGAGGCCTTCACCACCGCCTCGGCGATGCGGGCCGCCTTCTCCGGGTCCCGCATCAGCGCACTGCCATCGCCGTTGGACACGATCTTGCCCACGGGGCAGCCCATGTTGATGTCGATCAGGTCCGCGCCGGACAGCTCCGCCGCGATGCACGCCGCCTCGGCCATGCACCCGGGGTCACTGCCGAAGATCTGAGCGCTGGCCGGGTGCTCCCCGTCGGACAGCTTCAGAAGTCCCCGGCTCTTTTTATCCTGATAGCACAGGGCCTTGGCGCTGACCATTTCCGTTACGGTAAGGCCCGCCCCCAGCTCCCGGCAGATCAGCCGGAATGCCAGGTCCGTTACCCCGGCCATAGGGGCCAGCACCAGCTGCGAGGGGATATCCACCGTTCCGATCCGCATGCCGTTTCCTCCTCCAATGGGTATTTTTCGGCCATTATATCACAGTTCCCGGCAAAAGCCAACCCCATCCGCCAGCTGCCCGGCACATCTTTCTCTTCGTCGCATATGTACCCAATGGTTAGAGTGCGCTAACTGTTGACCTTTTAAAAAACCGCATTCTGCGGTTTTTTAAAAGACTCAGAAGCATTCTCTGCCGGCTCCGTGCGTCCGAATGATCAGCACCCGGGCCATTCTTTCGGGCATATGGCAGCAAAGCTTCCTTTCGATGTCAGGCTTTCGCCGCCAGCTTTTTCACCAGTTGGCCGTCCGGCACAGCATATATTGTCTGATAGGTGGTGTACACCACCATGCCTGGCCGGGACCCGGCGGGCTTTTTTACATAGCGCACCGGGGTATAGTCCACCGGCACCTTTCCGGCCTCCCGGCCCTGGGAATAGTATGCCGCCAGGCACGCCGCCTCATACAGGCTGGTCTCATCCGGCTCCTGGCCTCCGGTGCACAGGATCACATGGGAGCCGTGAATTTTCTGGGTGTGGAGCCAGATGTCCCGGCGGTCGGCGTCCTTGGCGGTGAGGCGGTCGTTCTGCCGGTTGCTGCGTCCCACCAGGATTCTCAGTCCGGCGGAGGAGGTAAACTGCCTGGGCTTGGAGGCCCGCTGGAACCCCGGCTGCTTTTTGCCCCGGTTTTTCAGATAGCCGCCGCTCTCCAGCTCGGCGCGGATGTCGTTGAAATCCTGCTCCGCCTCCGCCTGGGACAGCTCCTGCACCACGCTCTCCAGGTACGTCAGCTCCTCCCGGCCCTTTTCCAGCTGCTCCGTCAGCACCCTCTCGGCGGTTTTCGCCTTGGCGTACTGCTTGAAGTACCGGGCGGCGTTCTCCTGGGGCCCCAGGCGCACATCCAGCGGGATGTTGACCGGCGGACAGCCGTCCTCATAGTAGTTTTCCGCCGTCAGGCGGCTCATGCCCCGCTCCATGCGGTAGAGGTTGGCGGTGATGAGCTCGCCGGATATCCGGAGCCTTTCCCGGTCCCGGGTGGCGGCCAGCTCCTTCTCCTGGGCCGCCAGCTTCCGGCGCACCCGGTCCCGGGCGGCGGAGGCGGACTTCATCAGGTCCTGACCCTTCTGCCGGACCCGGTCCGCCTGGTCCCGGCCCTCATAAAATTCGTCCAACAGGCTGCCGAAGTTGTCGAAGCTCTCCTGCTCCACGGCAGCGCCGTACTGGGTGATGGGGCAATAGGTGAAATCCGCCGGCCGGCCGGCCCGTCGCAGCAGGGTGGGCGTAAAATCCCCCCGGGTGATTTTATCCCGCCAAAGAACGAAGCTGTCCCACAATTTCCCGCCCCTGTCCCGGGACAGGCCGGCGTCCACAGACCCATATGCGGCACAAACCAGCTCCCGGGCCAGCAGCGGCGGCAGGGCCGTGAAGGTGTCCAGCAGCCAGCCGTCCAGCGGCGCGCCCTCCGGCAGGGCGGAGAGCAGCTCCAAAAACTCCTCCCGGCTCACCTCCAGGGGCGAGCGCTTTTCCTGACGGGGCGGCAGGTGATAGAACAGACCCGGCAGCACCTGTCGCTGCTGGGACATCTCGAAATCCACCCGCCGCAGGCAGTCGGTGATGCGTCCCTGGTGATCCACCAGGATCAGGTTGGCATGGCGGGGCATGGCCTCCAGAATCAGCCGCCAGGGCCGCTGCTCTCCCAGCTCGTCCGCCGCCTGTATGTGCAGCGTCACCACCCGCTCCAGGGGCTCCTGCTCCACGGACACGATGCGCCCTCCCGCCAGGTGCTTGCGCAGCAGCATGCAGAACATAGGCGGCTGGGAGGGATTGTCCCGCAGCAGAGCCGTCAGGTGCAGGCGGGGCTGGGTGGCTCTGGCGCACAGCAGCAGCCGCCGCCCGCCCCGCAGCAGCAGCACCACCTGATCCCGGGCAGGCTGCTGGATCTTCTCGATGCGGGTGTTTTCCACCTGGGCGGCGGTCTCCCGGACCACGGCGCTCAGGCAAATGGCATCCAGCGGCATGTTACTCCTCCTCCATCATCCGGCAGAACAGCTGGTTGACCCGGTCGTGTCTGCCCTGTAAATACAGGTATCCCAGCAGGGCCTCCAGAGCCGTGGCCTGCTGGTACTGGGCCCGGCTGGCGTGGACCGGGATGGAATGGACGTTGGCGTTGCGGCCCCGGCGAAACACGTCCTGCTCCTCCTGGGTCAGCAGGGGCAGGATCTTCTCCGCCAGCTCCGCCTGCCGGGGGGCGCAGACCAGGGCCACGGTGGCCCGGTGAAGTCCTCTGCCCGTGGCCTTGCCCCCGGCGCACAGCCAGGTGCGTACCAGCAGCTCAAACACAGCGTCCCCCAGGTGGGCCAGGCCGATGGAGCTGATGGCCCGGATCTGCTCCGGGGGCAGCTGCACAGCAAAATAATCAGTCATTGCGTTTGCTCCTTACTCTCGTTAAAACCGGTCAGCCCTTGGCCGCCAGCCAGTTGTGACCGGTGTGGGCCTCCGCCAGCAGGGGCACCGACAGCTCTGCCACCCCCTGCATCTCCTGCTGCAGAAGCTGCTCCACCCGAGACGCCTCCGCCTCCGGGCACTCCACGATCAGCTCATCGTGAACCTGCATGATGAGCCGGGCCTCCAGGCCCTCCGCCGCCAGGCGGCGGTGGACCCGCACCATGGCCAGCTTGATGATGTCCGCCGCCGTACCCTGGATGGGCATGTTCAGGGCCACCCGTTCGCCGAAGGACCGCATGTTGAAATTGGAGCTTTTCAGCTCCGGCAGGGCCCGGCGGCGGTGCCACAGGGTCTCCACATAGCCCCGTTCCCGGGCCTGGGACACCACCTGCTCCATATACTGCCTCACGCCGGTATAGGTGGCAAAATACCGTTCCATATACTCCTTGGCCTCCGCCACGGTGACGCCAATGTCCTGGGACAGGGAGAAGGCGGAGATGCCGTAGACAATGCCGAAGTTCACGGCCTTGGCCCGGGAGCGCATCTGATGGGTCACCTGGTCCTGGGGCACATGGAACACTCGGGCGGCGGTGACGGTGTGGAAGTCCTCCCCGGACAGGAACGCCTGCTGCATGGCCCCGTCCCCGGAGATGTGGGCCAGCAGCCGCAGCTCGATCTGGGAATAGTCCGCATCCACCAGCACATGGCCCGGGGCCGCCACGAACATCTCCCGCATTTTGCTGCCCAGGTCCGTGCGGGTGGGGATGTTCTGCAAATTGGGCTCCGTGGAGCTCAGGCGGCCCGTGGCCGTTACCGTCATCTGGAAGCTGGTGCGGATGCGGCCGTCGGGGTCGATGACCTTCAGAAGCCCGTCGGCATAGGTGCTTTTCAGCTTGGCATACTGCCGGTAGGTCAGCACGTCGGCCACCAGCGGCTGATCCTTCAGCTTCTCCAGCACGTCCGCATTGGTGGACCAGCCGGTTTTCGTCTTTTTCCCGTGGGGCAGGCCCAGGTCCTCGAACAGCACCTTTCCCAGCTGCTTGGGGGAATTGATGTTGAATTGCTGTCCGGCGGCGGCGTAAATGCGCTCCTCCAGCTGGCGGATGGTGTCGGACAGGTCCGCACCGAACCGGGCCAGGGCTCCGCCGTCCACCAGAAAGCCGCTGCGCTCCATATCCGCCAGCACCCGGCACAGGGGCAGCTCCACATCGAAGTACAGCTTTTCCATGCCCTGCTCCCGGAGCCGGGGCAAAAGCACACCATACAGGGCCTCTATCGCTGCGCCATAGCTGTGCAGTGACGCCCAGGCGGCAGCCCGGTCTCCCAGAGGGGAGAAGGCGTCCGGCTCCAGATGGGCGGGCTTTTCCAGCTCCTGGTTGAAATACGACACAAACAGCCGGGGCAGGTCATAGCCCCCCGCCGTGGCATCCAGCAGATACGCCGCCAGGGCCGTGTCAAACACGAAGCCCTCCGCCGGGAGGCCGCCGTCCAGCAGCGTCCGCATCAGATCCTTCACGTTGTGAGAAATTTTCCGGATGTCCCCGGAAAGCAGCGCCCCCAGCAGGGCGTTCCAGTTCCCCTGATAGCCCCCGGACCACAGCTCCGCCGTCTGTGCCGTGCTCTCGCCGGTATCCCAATGGACAGAGATGGCCGTCAGGTCTGCTGCGGCGTACAGGGCCACGTGATCGGCCCTGCGCCACTCCTCCAGCAGAGTCCGGGCCTGCTCCTCCGTTTCCACGGGGACCACCGTGGTGGTGTACGCAGGCTTCTCTGCCGTCTCCTGGTGGGGCCGCAGGTGATATCTGTCAATGAGCTTCTGAAATTCCAGCCGCAGGAACAGGTCGTAAAGCTCCGGCCGGAAGGGCCTGCGCAGGTTCTCCGCCGGGTCGAAGGCCAGGGGCGCATCGGTGACGATGGTGGCCAGCCAATAGCTGTGCCGGGCGGACTCCTCCCCCTCCGTCAGCTTGCGGATGACGTTGGGCTTGGCGTCGATATCCGGCAGGCGGCGGTACAGTGCGTCTATGTCGCCGTACTGCTGCACCAGGGCCATGGCGGTCTTCTCCCCCACCCCCGGCACACCGGGAATGTTGTCCGACGTGTCCCCCATCAGGGCCTTCAGGTCGATCATATGAATGGGATCGAAGCCGTACTGCTCCCGGAAGGTCTCCGGGGTCATGTCCTTTGTGGTGGTCTGGCCCATGCGGGTGGATACCAGCTTCACCCTGGTCCGGTCCGTGACCAGCTGCAGGCTGTCCTTGTCGCCGGTGACGATGACGCAGTCCCACCCCGCCGCCTGGCATTTGCGGCTGATGGTGCCAATGAGGTCGTCGGCCTCGTACCCGGCCAGCTCATAGCAGGGCACAGACATGGCCGCCAGCACCTGCTTCATCACCGGCAGCTGCATGGCCAGCTCCGGCGGCATGGGCTTGCGCTGGGCCTTGTAGTCCGCGTCCGCCTGGTGGCGGAAGGTTGGCTCCCGGCGGTCAAAGGTGACGCACAGGGCCTCCGGCTCCTCCTCGTCCAGCAGCCGCTGGAGGGTGGTGATAAAGCCGTATACCGCATGGGTATACAGGCCCTCCCGGGTGGACAGCGGGCGAATGCCGTAATAGGCGCGGTTCAATATGCTGTTGCCGTCGACAACCATCAGCTTCATGGGGACGACCTCCTTTGCGTATTCATTTTATTATACCTCTTTTTCCTGTTTGGCACAAGGAGTGGAAAACAAAAACGGAACGTGGTAAAATAAATAAAAAAATTCTCCGGGGGGACGCAATAAAACCGCCCTGCCGTGCATTATCCATATGACAGGAGACAAATGAGATGCTGCACAGGATAGACAACACAACTTCATCCCTCCCCGCGGAGGAGGCGCAGGAGCTTCGACGGCTGCTTTCGGGAGTGGCTGCCGGGAACCGCGACGATCTGGCCCAGCTATACCGCCGCACCCGAACGGCGGTGTACGGTCTGGCTCTGTCCTATCTCCGCAATGCCCACGATGCCCAGGACCTGACCCAGGATGTGTATGTGCACATCTGGGACACGGCGGACCGGTACCGTCCCACAGGCTCTCCCATCGGGTGGGTGCTGGCGGTATGCCGGAATCTGTGCCTGATGCACCTGCGGCGGGCAGACCGCCAGGTGACCATGGAGGACCGGGAATGGTATGCCATCCCCGACGACGGCCCGGGGCTGGACACCCAGGAGCGGCTGCTTTTGCAGGATGCCCTGGCCATTCTGGGAGATGAGGAGCGTCGTATCGTTCTGCTGCACACAGCGGGCCTGAAGCACCGGGAGACCGGAGAAGCGCTGGGGCTGCCGCTGGCCACCGTCCTGTCAAAATATCACAGAGCATTGAAAAAGATGCGAGCTTACATGGAAGGAGATGACGCCCGATGACCAACGATCTGATGGAACGCAGGCTTTCCGCCGCGCTGGACAAGACCGCGCCGGACGACGTGGCTGGCGTGCTCTCCCGCTGTACAGAGCGGAAAGGAACGGTAGTCCCTATGAAAAAGAAAAATCAACGTATGAAGAAATGGATGCAGGCCATGGCGGCGTGCCTGGCGGTGCTGCTGCTGGGCGGAGGCGTGCTGGTGCAGCAGGCCCACGCCGTAACGTCTGTGGTGTCCCTGGACGTGAACCCCAGCATCGAGCTGCGGGTAAACAGCCGGGAAAAGGTGGTGTCTTGCCAGGCCCTCAACGACGAGGCCGCCGCCGTGCTGGCGGATATGGACGGAGGCCGGGACCTGAAGGGCGTCAAGGCGGATGTGGCCGTCAACGCCATTGTGGGCAGCCTGGTGCGGTGCGGATATCTGGACACGCTGTCCTCCGCCATTCTCATTTCCGTGGAGGATAAGGACCAGGCCCGGGCTCAGCGTCTTCAGCAGGAGCTGACCAGTGTTGCGGGCGGCGCTTTGGGCGACTCCCAGGCCGCTGTCCTGAGCCAGACGGTGCAGCAGGACAAGGACCTGGAAAAGCTGGCCAAGGCCAACCACATTTCCACCGGCAAGGCCGCCCTGATCCGGCAGGCCATGGCCCTCAACAGCAGCCTGACCTTCGAGGGGCTGGCAAAGCTGTCCGTGGAGGAGCTGCGGGACCTGATCGAGGCCGGGGCCCCGGGGATGCCCATCGGCATGACGGCGGCTCTGGAGGCGGCAGCCAACTATGCGGGTCTGACCACGGCGGATGTTGCCGACGCGGACGTGGACCCGGAGCTGGACGAGACACCCGCCCACTACGAGGTGGAGCTGGAGGTCCCCGGTCACGGCGAGCTGGAATATCGGGTGGACGCCTACACCGGCCAGGTGCTCAGCGGCCCAGCCAACGTGAAGCTCTCCGCTCCTGTGAACCCCTCCGGTGACATTGGCATGGAGGCCGCCAAGAGCGCCGCGCTGAAGCACGCGGGCCTGTCCTCCGCCACGTTTACCAAGGCGGAGCGGGACTATGACGACGGCCGCTTGGAGTACGAGCTGGAGTTCCACACCGACACCGCCGCCTATGAGGTCACGGTGGACGCCATCAGCGGCTTTGTGCTGGATTACGAGAAGGAGAATCTCCGCAGCAGCAGTACCTCCGACATTGGCGCCCAGGCCGCCAAGAGTGCCGCCTTGCGGCACGCGGGCCTGTCCGAAGGCCAGGTGCAGGAGCTTCAGGTGGAATGGGACAACGAGCATGGCCGCGCCGTGTACGAGGTGGAGTTCAAGTCCGGCGGAATGGAATATGAATACGTCATCGACGCTGCCACCGGCTCCGTGCTGGAGCATCAGGCAGAGCAGGACGATTGACCGCAAAAAAGCGAGGGCTGCCGCCCTCGCTTTTTGCATCGGCGGGCGGCAATCTCCGCGCCCGTTTTGTTCTTACGGATAGCAGTGCTCCCGCAGGGCAGCCTCCAGCTTTTCCAGGGCGCGTTTTTCAATGCGCGATACATAGCGACTCGCCTATTGTAAACGATTTGCCCTAAGAAATTGCTTCCAGTTCACGGAAGCGGAATTTGACGATGATTTGCTTGTCTTCCGTTAATTCCACTCGCTCAATCAGGCTCACCAGCAGTTCCCGACTGGCATAAGCCGATGTGATGAACCTTTGCACCAACTCTCTGGCTCGGTCTTCGGTGCTGACCGGGCTTTCTTTTTGCACTTCCAAGTCCTTCAGCTTTTCCTCAAGTGAGTTGCGCTCCATCTTGATGCGCTGATAAATCCGTTCAAAATCCGACTCAGCAAGGAGGCCAGTCAGCCGATCCATGTACATCTTATCCAGATTGGCAGTCAGGCCGTCGATCTTGCTGTGCAGGGATTGAATCTCGCTATCGTGGCTCTCTGCTTTGCGCACCTCTTCCACAGCAGTAATGGCAATTGGCTGCAGCTGACTCGGATCCAAATAGGCCTCGCAGACCTCCTGTATCTTGGCGACAACGGCGTCCGTCACAGTCTTTTCCTTGATGCTGTGGCACGAACAGACACCGGCTTTGGTGAAGCGCTGATAAGTCCGGCAGACAAAGTACAGCACATCCTCTCCGGCAGCATTTTTGCGATTGAGCACCGCCAGCGGGTAACCACACTCATGGCAGAAGATCATGCCTTTGAGCAGAAAGTCATAGGTTCGGCTTCTGGTGTGCTTGCGGCTGTTGACCAACATGCGTACTTTTTGGAAGGTTTCCCGATCAATCAACGGCTCGTGCGTTCCTTCCACCACGACCCAGTTTTCACGGTCCTGCTTCAGGCACTTCTTGGACTTGTAGCTGATCTTCACCGTTCGTCCTTGAACCATGTTTCCGATGTAAGTCTCATTTTGAAGCATATCTGAGATGCGTTCACTGCTCCACAGACCGGTGTAGGGACCTGGGTTTGCCACAGGCAGTCCTGCATAGGTTGCCGGAGTGGGTACACCCTCTTCGTTTAACTGTGTGGCGATTTGCCTGCAGCTCATACCTTCCAACGCCATGTGGAAGATGCGCCGCACTATGGGCGCTACTTCCTCGTCAATGACGATTTTGTTCTTCTCTGTGGGATGCATCTTATAACCATAGACCGGTTTGCCGCCGATAAATTGTCCCTTACGCTGCTTATCCCGCTTGACAGATTTGATCTTCTTGGAAATGTCCTTGGCGTACATGTCATTCATGATGGCACGGAACGGGGTGATGTCGTTGGCACTGGATTCCACACCAGTGTCGATACCGTCCAGTAGTGAGATGTACCGCACCCGCTTTTCCGGGAAGTACCGCTCCATGTAGTGGCCGGTCATGATATAGTCACGGCCCAGACGGGACAAGTCTTTGGTGATGACCATGTTGACCTTCTTGGCTTCGATGTCGCCGATCATCCGTTGAAAATCCGGGCGGTCAAAGTTAGTTCCAGACCAACCATCATCGATGTAAGTGTCGTAGACCGACAGCCGATGCTTCTTCACAAAATCATCCAAGAGGGATTTCTGATTGTTGACGCTTTCTGACGGCCCTTCGTTTTCGTCCTCCTTTGATAGTCTGATGTATAATGCCACATGGTAATCCATGGGGTTGCTTATCTCTAAGTACATAAACTGTCCTCCCGAAATAAGCGACCATTCATCGTCACAACAATACTACATCGGCTGGCGAATAGCCAGGGCAAAAAGCTCTTTTTGAAGAAAGAACCGAAAGGACTCTTGGATGAGTTCTGCCAGCATCTGGTCCGTATCGGAATACGTACAACGAACGATTATTTGCTTATTTTTCATGAGACACCTCCTGTATTGATACTATGAAGAAACGGCAGCCAACTTGCGGCTGCCGAACAAAAAAGAACCCGTACCGGGTTAGGTACGGGTTCACAACATTTATTCAGTTGATTTAGCTTGCTTGGCATACTGGCTTAATGCTGCCTTGTGCTTATAGCCCAGACCACTCGTATTAGAGACGTTGCGCAGCATGTCATTCGTACTATGGCCTGCACGCAAAGGTTTCATACGACGTTCGACATGTCCGTTCTCCATGTAGTAGTTTGTTGATGCAAATATAAGGTCTCGCGTAAGAAGAAACTCAAGGATACTGAGTAACTTGGTAATGTTTCTCGTAACGGACTTCAACGAATCAACGATCAACGCGCCATTGGAGTCGGCGGAAAGCATTTTTAGAAATGCCATAAGCGGCGGCTCTATTTCGGGAGAATAGCCATCGTAAATTCCTGTTTTCATCTCACCAGACGTTGCAGTAATCTCTGTCTCTTTATCTACGCCTTCCAGAAAATAAGGTTCGGAAACGGATACTGTCGGATAATCAACGGTCTTGCTGTTCGTTGCGGCAAGGTGCTTCAGCGCAGCCCATGCGACAGGGTACTCATTTGCGAGTTCCTGATACAAATCCTGTCTTGCGCTAAGCTTTGCCTGTCTGCACATTTCAGCAAAATCCTGCTTACTGAAATAGCGAATGGCCTCCGATGTAATTTCCTTCACATCTTTGCTGGGTAGCGATTTACTCAGTCCGGCCTCTCCATAGGCGTCACTCTGGATCGTTTCAATGGGACTGTTTCGGATGGCGACGACCACAAAACAGCGAATATCGATTTTTGCCCGAGGTTCATAAAAGCTGCCTTCTTCCAGGCCAAGCAGTAAAACGGTATTTTTGAAAACCCGATCATCCCAATGGCGCAGAAGAGAGGTCATCTGTGTATGAATGATACCAATGGTACGTAGCAGAAAGTGTTCCGAAACACCATAGCCGCGCAGCCTGGGTGCGAGGATACTATTCAGATAATGGGAAACTGCGTCCACAACATACACATCCTCTCTGGAAAGGTATTCCTATTGTGGCATAGTTTCCGACAAATTTCAACTAAAAGCCCCAGTACATATATACATTCTTTGGCCGGAGGTCTTCTTCAGCCACTTGGACATCTTTATTTCCAAGGATTTCTTGCACACCCTCCCGTACAAAGCACACCTCCATGCATGGTATATGTGCTTGCTGCGACAAGGGAAATAAATCCTTGCTTTCTACAAGAACAAGCCCAAGATCATCGGCCTGCGCGCGTTGCAAAAAACGAAGCAAGACCTGATCCGGATCTTCCAAGTTGAACTCGCCCACATGGAAAAAGCAATGCTCAATTGTCCGACCGGAGCTCGCTGCATTCTGAGCAAGTATATCATGTTGTCTTTGCAGTTCCCGCTGTATCTCCGCTTCAGGTATACTTTCGGAAACATGACAGAAGAGTGAAGCAATCAATTCCATACGCAATACTCCTTTCAGCATTATTCTATTGCTGTTGTAGAGCGCAGTTTGTCGAATTATTTTATGCTGTCAAAAGTGAGCGAATGTATGTATAACAAGCCATAAGTACTCTTTCTGAAAATCCCGGTTTCGGCATTCCTAATTCAGGCTGTCTGCAAACAACAGCCAGCATAAATGTATCTGCAAACAGTTCCCGAAGCTGCGCTGTGGTCAGCTTCCTGCAATCTATGCCCAGTCCCAGCAAATGTTCCTTGAAAGAGTCAGGAACATCAGTCAGTGTCCCGGTCACCTTGATGTGGAGCAAATGACCCAATTCGTGCAGCAGTACATGGATAGGGTTTACCTCCTCACTTTGCATTCGGTACATACAGATGCAACTCTGCATTCCTCCCGCTGTAAACATAGCAAAGGTTTCGCCATTCAAGTACTCGTGTTGGGCATCAATCAGTAAAATGTCGACCGGATGCTTGTCCAGTACTTTTTGAGAATAGGAAAACAGGGCGTCCACCATCTGAACCGCCGTTGCCACGCCTTCTTCCGTGAGTATCGGTGTATCCGCATACCAGAATCTACTGGCATATTGGTGCAGGCCGTCTATGCAACGGTCAATCCCGAGTTCCTTGTTACAGGCTATAAACCATTGGGCGTATCTTATGACGGCATCGTCCTGGTAGACTGCATAGCTTTTGGTTGCCGAACACGAGGGCGACATAGATGAAATACGGTTGGCAAAATCCACCGCAGCCAGCTCGTTCCCTTCGTCCAATTCTGTAATTATGTTTTCCGTTTCTTCGAAAAGATTCATGATATCAAACGCCATGGTGTTCTCCTTTCTTTTGTCAAAGTAACATCTGCGAGATGACGCGAGCATTTTGCTCCTTGGCGGCATACTCCAGATGCGAATATAAATCCGCCGTAGTTGACAGGCTGCTGTGCCCCAACCACTGCTGTACCTCTATCAGCGGCACACGGACAGAGATCAGCAAATTGGCACAGCTATGCCGCAAATCATGAAATCGAATCCTGCGCAAGTTGTTCTTTGCGAGAATTGTTTTGAAATGCTCAGATAGATAGTCGGGTGTAAACAACTGCCCCGTCCCATTCACACAGATGTATTCCTCATTAGGCGGAGGCTGTGTCCCATAACGCTGGATCGCGGCATTCTGGAGCATAGCTGCAACCTGTGGCATAAGCGGCAATGTTCGAAAGCTGGACTTGCGCTTTAATTTGTCCTTCGCGATCAGCTGCCGCTTCCCATTAACTGCGGTCGATGTTACGGAATGTGAAATGGTAATTGTGGCTCGCTCATAATCAATAGCACCCCATCGCAGCCCCAAAACTTCGCTGCGCCGCAGTCCATACAGAACGGCCAACGTAATGGGAAGTTCAAGTGGATCATCATGAAGCGCATTGAGTAATTTTCTGCATTCCTCCGGAGAATAGCAATCCGCAGCAGACTGCTCCTTTTTAGGTCGTGGAATAAAGTCTGTCGGGTCATTCTGAATGAAACCCCGCATGCTTGCCTCCTTCAAGGCCTTGCGGAGAAGCACATGATAGTGCAAGACTGTATTTCCCGTAAGGCCTTTGGCATATAGCGAATTGTAGTAATCCAGAATATCTGCCGGTTTCAGATCTAAAAGCAAAATATTCCGTTCTTTGAAGTAAGGGGCAATTCTGTTATTAATGCAGTTCTGGTATTCTTCGTAGGTGCCAAATGAAACTTTTCCACGACAACTCTTGACCCAGGTCGTGAGGTAGTGGCTGACGAGAACATCGCTGCTGCGCTTTTGTATTTCGGCGAAATCCGTATATTCCCGTCGAGCGGCAAGGAGCATTGCTTCTGCTTTCTTTTTATTTCCCTCCACCCGAAGGTGGGTTGAAATCCACTTCTGCTTTAACCGGCCCGTCTCATCCCTCACCATAAGAATCAAGTACCAATACCCATTTTTCTTTGTCATGTGCCCTGCGACCATATCAGCGCCTCCCGTTTTTGCTTTCATTTTACATAAAGGAGGCCTGCAATTCTCGTTTGAGCCACAGCAAATCTATTTTCTACAGATTTATGCGAGTGGGCATGAACGGCTTGACTCGAAATCAGTTTGGGATATCTGTGCATGGGTTCGAATTGAAGAATAACCATCTAAATTGAAACGGCCCGGAGAGTTGCCTCTCAGGTCTCATTTTTATATAAGCAATACGCTCCATCACTCAATCATGTCACCAAAAATGATTGATGAACTGAGCGATGTGTGGTATAATACGGTCGAATGAATCTTTTGCATGAGGTGTTTCTATGAGGAATAAGAAACCTCCTTTTGAAATTACAAATACGATGATCCATGAGATTGCGGAAATCGCCGAACTGGTGGGCAAGCTGACTTCCACCAATCAGCTGTCTGCGAACCCAACTTTACGGCGGACAAACCGTATCCGGACGATCCACGGCTCTCTGGCCATTGAACAGAACACTTTGAGTTTAGAACAGGTCACCGCAGTTCTGAACGGCAAGCAGGTTCTGGCTCCGCCCAAAGATATTGCCGAGGTTAAAAATGCCTATGAGATCTATGAGCGATTGGAGGAGCTTGACCCCTACTCTGTGGATGACCTGCTGACCGCTCACGGCATCATGACCCGGGGGCTGGTGGATGAGTCCGGGGTGTTCCGCTCCAAGCCCGTCGGCGTCGTTGACCAGGAAGGGCATGTCCTACATTTTGGCACGCTGCCGCAGTATGTTCCCAATTTAGTCATGGAACTGCTGGATTGGGTCAAGAACAGCGATGTGCATATGCTGATCCGCAGCTGCGTGTTCCACTACGAGCTGGAACTGATCCATCCCTTCGCTGACGGTAATGGTCGTATCGGACGTCTGTGGCACACGCTGTTGCTCCCCAAGTGGAATCCTGCCTTTGCCTGGTTGCCGGTGGAGTCCATGATCCATGCCCGCCAACCGAAATATTATGCAGCGATTAATGCCTCCAACGACGCCGGAGAGTCCACGGTATTTATCGAGTTCATGCTCTCTACCATCAAAGCGTCGCTCATCGACGCAATTAACACGAGCGATGAAGTGAGCGATGAGCCGATGGATAAGGCAACCATGCGCTGGAAACAGATGGAGAAGTTTTTGGAGACGCATGAGTTTATTATGAATGCGGATGTTAGGGCTCTGTGTGGTGTTTCGGCGGCTACAGCGAACCGGATTCTTGCAGGTCTGGCAGAAGAAAGTAAACTTGTCAAGTGTCATGAAAACGGACATTGGGCATATAGTCTAAAAATACAGGAGAATCGTCATGAATATTAAACCGTATGATAAAACAATAAGAGATCTCCTTGGTTCAAAAAGGCAATTTCTAATTCCCCGTTTTCAACGAGAGTACTCTTGGGACAAAAAGAACTACCAAGAGTTTTTTGAAGATATGATGGGAAACCTTGCTATTAGTAATGGAAAAATTTCTGCAAGTCAATATTTTCTTGGAACCATGCTCTTTATCGGTAACTTCACAGAAGGCACAGATCAAGAAATTCAAGTTGTTGACGGACAACAACGTTTAACTACCATTACTATTTTGTTTTCCGCTTTGTCAGATCGCTTTGTTGAATTGGGAGAAACTACATTAAGCCGACAAATTTTCACCTATATTATGACGGAGGATGATGATGGTAAGGAAGTTCGCATTTTAAAAAGTAAAACGAGTTATCCATTTTTTGCGTACTTCATTCAAGATAAAGAAAAGAAGATCCGTCAAGAGGCCGATAGTGAAGAAGAAACTTGTATTAAAGAGACATATGATTACTTTGTATCTCAACTCAAAGATGATAAATTAAAAGCGCTTTTAAAACGCAAGCACGGCAGTGAAGAAGTCAAATCTTTGTCAGAAATTGACATATTGAAAGCATTAAGAGACCAAGTTCTAAATTCAACATTTGTATCAATTTCTACTACGGATCGTGATCAAGCCAATCGGATATTTGAGATATTAAACGCTAAAGGAAAGCGGCTCGCTGATATTGATCTAATCAAAAACAAGATCTTTGAAGTACTTAAAAAAGAAGAACCTGCGGATTATGCTGAAGAAAGTTGGAAGCAGATAAAAACAGCACTGAATACTGGCAAAGAAACTGTGGGGCTCGCAACATTTTATCGCCATTTTTGGATATCAAAGTACAAAAAAACTTATTCAAATAAACTTTATGATGCATTTAATTCCGCTATTGCTAAAACTGAACTTTGTTACAGAAATTTTTTGGAAGACATGCTTCTTAACGCAAAAATTTATATGAGAATAGTTAATCCAAGAAGGGAAGATTACAATAATCGAAAAGAATATTTTTGGCTTGTGCAGAGTCTCAATGCTCTAAATAATTACTTCAATGTTGTTCAGGTTCGTATTGCGCTTCTCGCTCTATTTGATGTAAAGGATAGAGACGTCATTGATTTAAAAATGCTAAAGAGTACAGTCTTATATTTGGAAAACTTTCATTTTGCATATAATGCAATACTTAGTGGGAAAGCCAATAGATTGGAAAAAATCTATTCGACTTTTGCAATCAATCTTCGAAAAGCTACTAACAAAGCTGAAGCCCAAACTATTATACAAACTAAGTTAGTTGAGCCGCTTGATCAATTATTCCCCACCTTTGAAGATTTCTACAAAAAGTTTATTGCTTTGACTTATTCAAAAAAAGACAATCCTTCGAACGCAAAAACAAAGTACGCAATAAATAAACTTAATTGTTACTTATCCAGAAAAGAGATTTTCGAGGATGATGGAAGTGTTGAACATCTTGTTCCGGAGTCTGATGGTGAATATTCGCTCGGAATCGGAAATCTTATTCTATTAGAGCAACAGTTAAATTCTGATGCAGGCCAAGAGACTTATACGAAAAAACAAGAAACCTATAAAAAATCCAACTATACCTGGATAAAAGATTTTTGTAACAAGCATCCAACTTGGGATCACACGATGATAAGTGAGCGTGCTGTGGATATGGCCAAACTTTACTATAGCAAAATATTGGAAAAGCAAGTCCCTGAAGATTGATTATACATAATCTGATATCTAAAAGGTGATGAACGGCCGCTTATCTAACTAAATTCCCTCACCGCTTACAATAACGGCGGCGCTACCCTAACATGCCCGATGCCCGGAAAACCCTTGATTTTCAAGGCTTTCCGGGCATCACTTACATTAGTTCCGGCGGGATACATAGCTGCGGCTGATGCCATAGGCAGCAGCCACCTGGCGCTGGGTCTGGGGCGGGTGGCCGTCCAGGCCGTAGCGGCGGCGGATGACATCCGCCTCCCGGGGTGTCAGCCGCTCCGCAACCAACCGTCGGATGAGCTGTTGGTCCTCCCGGCCCTCCAGGTCCTCCTGCATGGTGTCGTCGGCCCCCACCACGTCCTGCAGGTACAGGGCGTTGCCCGCCTTATCCGTCTCGATGGCCTCTGACAGCGACACCTCCCCCTGCAGCTTCCGCTGAGCCCGGAAGTACATGAGGATCTCATTCGCTATCCTCTCCCAACGGATACATAGGTTGCTCAACAGGGGGCAAATCCGCCTCTCCATCCTCCGCAAAGAGGTAAACATAGGCGTTTTTTCCGTCCCAGACCACCTTTTTGACGATGGTCCGCAGCAGACGTCGCTTTTCCTCCAACGTGGCAGAATCCACCGCATTGGCGAAGGATTCGATCATTTCCTGATGGAAGGCGAACTCCTGATGCAGCATCCGGCTCTGCTCAGTCAGGGCTTCCAGCTCGGAAAGCCTTGCCTGCTGGGTCTCGCTCTCTCGATGCAGTTCGTCGATCTGCTCCATGACGTACTTTGCAGAGGTGTCGCTGGCAACGGACAGAGATTCCACCAGCCGCTTGATGCGCTCCTCCGTTTCGGCATGCTTTTCCCGGAGCAGCGCCAGCTCTGCGTCGTACCCCTCCTTGCTGCCGCTGATGACCTTCTTGGTCTGCGCCAGCAGCCGGGTAAGGGTCTCCTTGTCGGCAGACAGCTTGCGGATCTCCTCGATGATCTTGGCATCCAGCGTGTTGCCGTTGCAGTTTTTCATAGAGCAGACCGTGCCGTGGCTGCGCTCCTTGGTGGAGCACATATAGGTGTAGATCAGCTCGCCGTCCGCCGTGCGGCGGTTGGTCAGCTTCGGGCGCATATAGTCGCCGCATTCGCCGCAGCGCAGCAGCCCGGACAGCAGCGCCACGTTGCTGCGGGGTCTTCGGTAGCTCTTGGATTTGTTGACATCCAGCATGGCCTGCACCCGCACCCAGTCGCTGCCCGCGATGATGCCGGGATGCTTCCCCACCGCCACGATCCATTCCTCCATGGGGCGGATCTGGTTTGCCTTGCCGGGGCGCTGGAGCGTGCGGTTGTATGCCATGACGCCGTGCTCGCCGTCAAATTCCGAACGCTCGGCAAACAGGTCAACATTATTTTCTTTCAGATACTGATACGCCGTCTCGTCGGCGATCATGTAAACTGGGTTCGTGAGAATGCCCCGGATGGCAAAGCGGGTGAACTGCTTGCCGCGCTTCGTGACACAGCGATGTTCCAAAAGATACTGATCGGTCTTGCTGAGAGAGCCGGTTTCCATGAATACGGAGAAAATTGTTTTGACCAGCTGGATTTCCTCCGGAATGGGCTTCAGCTTGTAGGCCTTGCGCTCCTTGCCGTCCACCGTTATCTTGGATTCACTCTCTGAAGCGTAGCCGGTAGGCGTGGTGCCGCCCAGCCAGCGCCCGGTCTTGGACAGCCCGTGCATGTTGTCCCGGATGCGCTCAGCGATGGTCTCCCGCTCCAGCTGGGAAAATACCGACGCAATGTACATCATGGCGCGGCCCATAGGCGAGGACGTGTCGAACTGCTCGCGGATGGAGATGAAGTCGATGTGCCGGTCGCCCAAATCCTCGATGAGCTTCGCAAAGTCACCGATGTTGCGGCTGATGCGGTCGAGGCGATAGACCACGATGGCAGCAAAAGCGATCTTCTGCGAGTCCTTCATCATTTTCTTGAACTGCGGGCGCTCCAGATTGCCGCCGGAAAAGCCCTCGTCCTCGTAGACCAGCACATTTTCCGCCGCTTCCTCGCCAAAGTGCATGGCGATGTACTGGCGGCACAGCTCGATCTGGTTCTCAATGCTCTCGCCCTTGCCGGTGAATTTGGACTTGCGGGAGTAGATGACGTATTGCTTCGGCGTATCTTTCGTTTTCATGGCGGCACCTCGCGCTATTCGTTAGGTTGGTAGATATATTATAACGGATTGGAATCCATTTGAAAAGGTGCCCAAGGGAAGAATCTGAAAATATTTCTGAGAAAATGTTCTCTTTCTCTGGTTTCTGAAAAGTGTCGATTTCCATGAAAAAAACCTCCGCTTTGCCTCTCGGATGCAGTCCATAGGAAAACACCCGCGCCTACCTGTTTGCGGCGAACTGAGAGGAAATAACAGAGGCTTTCGCACCCTAAATGATGTAGTTTTGAGAGCATCGCTCATGTGAGCGGAAAATATGATTGATGAAATGAGCGATGCATGCTATAATATGGATAGTCAAACTATGCTGTGAGGTACTCATGAAAAACAAACAGCCGCCATTTCAAATTACAAACAAAATCATTGATGACGTTGCAGAAATTTCAGAGCTGACCGGCAGGCTTTCTGCTCACGATCACCTTTTCAGCAATCCCAATCTGCGCCGTACCAACCGCATCCGCACCATTCACGGCTCGCTCGCCATTGAGCAGAACACTCTGAGCTTGGAACAGGTTACAGCCGTTCTGAACGGCAAGCGTGTTCTGGCTCCGCCCAAAGACATTGCCGAGGTCAAAAATGCCTATGAGATTTACGAGCGCTTGAACGAGCTTGACCCGTACTCCGTGGAGGCTCTGCTGACAGCTCACGGTATTATGACCCGCGGGCTTGTAGAAGAATCTGGCATGTTCCGCACAAGGCCCGTTGGCGTTGTGGATCAGGAAGGACATGTTCTGCATTTTGGCACACTGCCCCAGTATGTGCCTGATCTGGTCATGGAGCTGCTGGATTGGGCAAAGTCCAGCGACTTGCATATGCTGATCCGAAGTTGCGTGTTCCATTATGAACTGGAGCTGATCCACCCCTTTGCAGACGGCAATGGCCGTGTTGGACGGCTCTGGCATACATTGCTGCTCTCCAAATGGAATCCTGTGTTTGCATGGCTGCCTGTTGAATCCATCATCCACGACCATCAGCAGGAATACTACGATGCCATCAATGCCAGCAACGATGCAGGCGAGTCCACCGCGTTCATCGAGTTTATGCTCTCCGTCATCAAAGCATCGCTCATCGACGCCATCCACACGAGTGATGCAATGAGCGACGGAAAGATGGACAAGAAAACTCTGCGTTGGCAGAAGATTGAGCAGTTCTTGCAAACGCATGAGTATATCATGAACGCCGATGTACGGGAGCTGTGTGGGGTGTCGGCAGCAACGGCAAATCGACTACTTGCTGAATTTGTATCTGATGGAAAACTTGTTAAATATCGAGAAAGTGGACATTGGGCGTACAGCTCAAATTGACGGAACACAAGGCTGTCCGTCAAATTAATATTCGAAAGCAATAAGATGCTTGGGGGGATTAAGGAGAAAAATGAAAGCTTTTATACTTTTAAGTGGTGGCATTGATTCTATGGCGTGCGTAAATTTCTATAAAGCTCTTAATTACGAAGTAGAGTGTATCTTTTGCGATTATGGTCAGCCAGCATCGATTTCAGAAAAGCAAGCATAATCCCTATGTCCTCTTTTATCTTTCCATATATCTCCATCCGTCTATATTTCGGCGCAAACACCACATGGTATTGACAACGCCAACTGGTATGTTCTAAACTACTTACATCTACTTCTTTCTTGAATTAGTCTCCTTGTTTTTGTAAGTTTTGGTCGGCAAACCTCTTCCTTACTCTAACTCGGAGACTTTTTCTTGTCTACTTTGCCCCTCGCCATAGGCTATTTTTCCCCCCCGGCAGAGCCGGGGGTTGTCTTTGATGGCCAATACAAAGGCCGTCCAGCGAAAGCTGGACGGCCTTTGTATCGAAGAAGCCTATTTGCTATCAGGTAAACACTCTGTTCTATGTAACCGTCAGCCCTTCAATTGTGTTGTAACGAGGTTATATATTTTGAAATCGCTTTAGGTCAGGAATCAGTGGCGGGGCGGCTCGTCGCCGCCGGTATCCTGCACCGGTGCTGCCGCTCGGCCCAAACGTCGGCGGAGTCTGATCACATCCAGGTTTGTCAGCGCCACCGGATGCCAACGGTTCAGCAGCGCCGCCGTGATCCCGGGTCCCCACCCGTATTCCGTATATCGACGCAAGTCCTCCAGAAACTCCGGTGTCAGCTCTGGAGCATCCTCGGTCTGCATGAAGGGTCACCTTCGTTCATTTTTTGTTGTTACAGTTTTGCGGTGTTAATAGGCTTTGATGGAAGTTTCGGCTGTCTGTGTCTCCACCAGCTTCCCCGCAGAGTTATACACATAGGCCGTGACCACTACCTGGTACACATGGCCGTGAGTGATGTTGCAAATTTCCTCAAGTAGTATTCCGCCTGCCGTTACCGTTTCCTCCCAGCGTGCATATTCCACGTTGCTGCGCTTCAGGACCATGACCAGCTTAACGGTATAACCCGTATATGCATGGGTCGTTCCCCGGCAATGGGCGGTTCCATCCTTAAAAACCAGATTGGCGGATATCTCTGAAATGCCCGCATATTGCAGCGCGATCTCATCCTCCGATGCGGCATAGGCCTGCGCCGGAACGGATACCACCAGGCAAAGTGCAGCCATGACGGCGCACACAAAGGAAACCAGTTTCTTCTTCATGCTTTTCTCTCCTGTCTGTATTTTTCTGCAATAAGAGTTCTGATCGTCTGTCAGGACAAAACTATACTCTGTGCAATTCTCAGGGCAGTCTCCGCGGAGATATTATCACTGTAGAGCATGACAATGCAATTGAACTTCGGATGCATCCATGTGATCTGGATACGACTGCCTCGTTCAATCACAGTAGCAAGAGTGTTTTGCACGATAACTTGGTATAGTTCGTCGGCTTCCGTGTCAACCTTGAAGATACCTTCACCAGCGAAGTCCATTACCTGAATCTCAATACTTTGTTCCGTACCGTTAACGGATTTGACATAGCATCTTTGCTCTGTCTCATCTGATATCCTGCTTCTCACCAGCTCATATCCCTCCGGCAGCCAGCCCACTTCGATGCCCTGGTACTGAACACCTCCTTCCGTTTGGTTGAATCGGTACTCCGCATGATCGCCGAAGGTCGCCACAGCCCACCGCAGCGCGTCGCTGCGGAAAACGGGTGACACGGCGAACGCAGCCGTCAGGCAGGAAATGACCAGCAGCATAACGACCGCCGCCTTGCTGAGGACCCGCGACGCCGTCCGGGCTGCGGCGCGGGCGTGGCCCCGCCTTACCTGCCGGGAAATCGTCCGCAGACACCGGTGCTTCGCCGTCTCGGAGGGGCCGCCCTCCTGCGCTTTCAGCGCCTGGTTTTCCTCCTGGTACTGCTGCCCCTGATGCTGTGCAACACTGTGCATCTGCAGCCGGAACAATGCATCATTATACTGCTCATACAGCATTTCCTGCTTTGTCATGCTGGTACCTCCTCAAATCCCTCTACACTAATAGAACTGTTGAAACGGCAAAATGCAACAGTTTTTCTAAATTTCTTCCAAAAATATTTTCTTCCATGGAAGCACTATTGTCAAGATGCGATTTTTTTGCTATAATTTTTCTCGGTTTTTATTGCTTTTCTGAAAAGGGGAGAATACCGAATGATTCCCATCTGCATTCAGACCATAGAGAATGATGATGACCGGGACTTTATGGAGTGGCTGTTTTTGGAATACCATCCGCTCATGTACGCAACCATCCGGAAGGTCATACATGACCAATGGACGTGCGAGGATGTGCTGCAGGAGTCTGTCAGAAAATTCATCGACCATATTCCCCAGCTGCGGGAGATGGACGCGGCCTCCCGCACCAACTACATCGTTGTGGCGTGCCGGTATAATGCCATCGAGGAGGAAAAGCGTCAGCGCAGAGCCCCCTTCCCTGTGGGGAATGGGGTGATCGACATTGCCTCCCGGGATGCAGAGAATCCGGAACGGCAGATCCTGCTTTTGGACGATGCCGATGTGCTTTGGCGGGTCTGGCCGCAACTGGATTCGCGGACGCGGCAGCTGCTGGAGGACAAATATGTCCTGAACATGAGCG
>ENA-ORRL01000107-ORRL01000107.1-human-gut-metagenome-genome-assembly--contig:-NODE-107-length-102211-cov-16.731137_pt1 | contig 102211 bp, 111 predicted proteins | sample MGYA00242175_ERZ509134 | MGnify/ENA primary metagenome ERZ509134 (study PRJEB26280, sample SAMEA2338660) | human gut metagenome | biome: human gut; feature: human-associated habitat; material... | reverse complement strand
CCCTTCTTTATCATGCCCTGTTATCCTTCTACAATTTGCGCCGTTACTTTCCCTTGCAAACTCTTTAGCTTTCTGGAGGGAGGCAAATTTTTTGCCTCCCACACTCCAGTAATACACCCGTTTTTCCATAATTTAAAAATTATATTTTTCTTGTATGTAGTTTGAAAGTTCGTATAAATCAATTCCAGACCCAGCAAACACTCTTTCAAACTTTTGTAAAGCTCTTTTGCATGCGTTGTAATTTTCTTTCGTTCCTCCAAACTCTGTTTGAAAATCTTCAAAAAAATAGCAGTCTGTCGCTATCTGACAATCTGAAAGAAATATATAGAGCATTTCGAAAATATCTATTTCCGTTTTATCTGTTTGACCCGTTTCGAAATTATTCAAACTATCGAAAAAGTCGAAACGAGCACTATTTCCCCCAAATTTGAACTTTACAATATAGTGGTTGTGCGATTCCGGGTATTTGTTATCCCATTTGCAAACCTTCGTATTTGATAGGGTGCATGTAAGTTCTATTTTCTTGTCGTTGTAGTCTAAAACCGCTTTTTTGCTATCACCGTTGCTAACAATAGCGGGCTGATCTTCAAAACTCTTTACCTGGTTTACTGTTAATTTCTTTGTTTTCATGATTGTAATTATTTTAGTTGTTATTATTAGTTCTTTTCTTTAATACAAATGTAATACTTTATTCTTACATAACAAGGGAAATACAGTTAAGAAAGGTTAATATAGTAGGAAAAATGAGTGTTTTTATGCTGATAGTTTGTTACTTATTGTACCAAAGTGCGCGAAATGGTAGCGCGTTATCGCGCGAATGTAGCACGCTTTGGAAGGAAAAGCAGTATTACCCTACCAATTAAAAACCCCCTATAAAAAGAGCTTAAAATAGCTTGATACACAAACAATTGAATATCAATAAATTAGCTGAAAAGTAGGGATATTTGTGCAAAGAAATAGGAAAAGAGTATGTCAAGGAATAGGAAATGCCTTTATTTAGACTAATTCTAAATAAGGAAAAAGCAACCAGGAATAACTGTACATTGGCTTTTGTGTTACTACAAGCAAATAAAAGTGTATCATGGAGTATATAAGCATTTTTGTGAGTAGAAATTATGTTGTTATATGCAAAAGCAAATGGATGTCTTGTAAATAGGCATGCGTACAAATGCTATGCACAGAGGTATGTGTATATCCTCGACACCTCGCACTCTCCTACACACATACCTCTCTCCCAAATACCCCATTTTTTGCATTGTTTCCTTTGTTTATGCGGTTTTTGGAGTGGTTGGTAACCTCTTTTTCGTCTTCTTTTATCTATATACTTATACTATCTTCTTCGTTGGTGGTGTAAAATGATTGTTTTTAAAATGACATCTATTCGCTGCAACGCTCATATACGATGTCATTTTAGGAGCTATAAAACCAATTATAATAATTTTTCCTATATATAGTATATATACTATATATAGGAACTTTCGATGTATCTAACTATCCTATACACTTGGGTAATGATATATCCTTAGAGTGGTGTGTTCCTATAGTTTAAAGTAGCTTCCATTCCCTCAAAACATATGAATCCAAATAAGACGATTTAAGGCACTTTCTTTTGGTAGGTGGTAGTGGAGTACCATTTTGACAAGAAAGTGCCAGAAAAACGATAATAGATAGGTTAGGAGGGGTATTTTGTTTATCCAGGGTATCTTTAGGGACTGTTTGAGGACTCTCCATATTCAAACTGTGTGTCCAACATGACAGTGGATAAAACTTCCAAATGCACTCTATATGGCAAAATTCCTTCAAAAGCAATATCTTAACCTTCTAATAATCAACAATTTATAGCACATATATCAAGATATACAGGTATTTATACTAATAATGAGTGTTCTTATTGCTATAATTCTACTTCTATATATACAGGATTTTTGTTTTTGCTTCTATATAGCTTTTCTTTTTAGAAGAGCTTAATACCTCACAAGATAAAACTTCCAAATACCGTTCTTACAGAGAATTTTCAAGAAATGAACTTAAAATACTGCCTATATAGGGCTTTCTCAAATTAAAGTACATATTTATCTTATTGATTTTCAATACCTTATATACATAAAATTTAAAAACATACTTCTATTAGGGACATTTAAAGCCTTTATTGTGAGATAAAACCCTAAAATAGCTCTCCTATTGAGAGGATTGACTGGAAATGTGGGGGGGTATTTGTTTTTCTGCATATAGTTTTTCTTTGTTGATTTTTGGATGTGGGTATATGCGGAGATTTGATTTTTCTCTCCTATAGGGGAAATTTTATGGGGTTGTTCATACCTATTCTTTTTCGGAAGGGGAGTCGGCTAAAGCCGCCTTTTATCCCCTTCCGAGCGGGAATCGCTGCGCTCAATACATCAAAATGACCTATTCTAACAATTTGTAAAGCTAATTGTAAAAACAGTGACAGTTTGAAAAACACTCCTATTGGTGCTGGAAACCATTAAATTTTGATAGTAAAATGCTACTTTTAGTTTACAAAATGATACAAGAAAATCGCCAAAATCAGTCCAAAATGTAAGAATATATTCTTACAAATCACAGGATTCTTCCTGTTTCCGAGTAGTATCTATAGACACATTTGTAGCAATAGAATAAGTGTTGTTTCTTTCGATAGGAGCAAATCTTCCTATTTTAACAGGTGGTAACATTTTTCCTGCCTATTTGTAAAGGTATATTCTTACATTTTTAAAAAGGTAATTAACATTTGGGTAAAATGATACTAATTTTGAGGTAGGAAGACTTATTGTATATTTTTTAAATGAGTATTAAAAATCGGTTTTTGGCAATTTTTGAAGTTAAGGTATTGATTGTAAATAATTTATAAATTTTCATTCTTTGAGTACCCTCTATATGCAAAAAAAGTTTGACTTATTGTAATTTTTACATGAAAAATAGGCTTTGTTTGCCATAGTATAGTATTACATTTTCAAGAAAAATGATTTTAACATTTCAAGTAATGCTATACTATGGGAAGATCGCTACATCTTGGAATAGTATTCCAGAAACTTGTTCAAGATATGCAGTTGTCCTGCCGGAGTTACCATAGGTGTCGATACGGTTATCGTACTTCCGTTTGGTTTCGTTATAACTCTTTTCTTGATCTCAAACAACCCTGCTTCTATATAGCGTTGCATGGGCTGATTATAGTATTCTCCTTTTGTTCCCAGATAACCTTTCTTTCTTAACCACTTGAATAATCTGTTCTGCCCTACCTCCATTCCGTTTTGACAGATGATCTTTGCAAGCTCTGCAACAAGACAGGATCGTTTGGATTCGGTTACAGCCATTGCGAAAATCACTTTGGGCAAGTCTTCTTCTATTTGGTTCTCCAAGTTTTTGTTTTCTTCTGCAAGCTGTTTTGTCTGTTCTTTTAGAGACTGCCTTTCTTTTTCTTCTTGAATCCATTTTTCTGCACGTTTGATTGGATCGGCAATCAGATAAGACGGATTTTCCCCTTTCAATTTCTTTTCGCAAGCAATAAAATATTTCCGGGCTTGTTTCCCTTTCTCATTTCCTTCTACCATAGACAATTCTTTTGCTGCATCCAAAGTAAGAGCGTATTCTTTCTTCGGTCTACCTCCTTTTGAGTTTTCCCCAAATTCGGTGAAAACCACATAATCTTCATTTTCAGTCAAATCGTATCTTTCAATTCGATCCTTTATCCAGCTTGAAAAATCCTTTCTACTTTCAAGAAACTCATGCAAGTCTCTTGCGTTTACCACTGTTCTCCCATCATTATTCTTGATAGGGATTAACTGATCTTCTACTAAAATTTCAATTTCTTTGTTCATAACTTTTGTATTTTAATTATGTTCGTAGGCAAAAGAAAACGGCTTTGCCTTTCCCGGTTGCAAGCCACATTAGGAAGTATAGAGGTTTCCTTAACGTTGGGAAGGCGAAAGCCGTTTATTATGTATAGAACGGTTATTGGTTTCGTTTCTTTTGTTTTCCGAAAACCTGTTATACCTGCATCAATGTAGCTTGCGCTGCAAATATAGCAAGATTGTTGGAACAAATACCCTATTTCATAGTAAAAAGTCTTTCTATGATTTTTATTGTTTGTTGTTAGACTTCAATTTATCCGCTCTTTTCTGCAAACTATCAGCCAGTTCCTCAAAGGCGATGTTAATCAAATCACAGTCTTTAGATGTTCGGATTTTGTCTGATACGCCGGCTGATTCAATAAGTATTTCTACATTATTGGCAAAGGTTTCTAACGCCAATATCTTTACTTCTCTCTTATTCATATTTCTTATTGTTTGCTGTTGTTCCACTTCGCGTTATCCGGTATTATATCTCTAAAGCATTTCGGCACATCACCTTGATGCCACCAATCATTAGATATCACCTTTTCACCAGAGTTTTTAATGGCTTCCATCGTCCTACCGCCAAAACCCATAAATCGTCTTGTCATGTTATTTGTATTAGGAACGAATGGGTTGGCAATGTATGAGGTTCCATCTATAATTAGCCAATTGGGATCGTTTTTGTGCTGTTCATACATTCTTATCCAGAATGCACAATGATAGCAGACACCGTCTCTTTCCATAATTGAACGAATATCACATTTGACAAAATGTTCCGGATTCATATCATGGATTTTATTTTGTCCCGATCCATCTTCTTGTCCGCACTTAGGACATGTCTTTTTCTTCGTTTCCATATTGTTTATGCTGTTTTTAAGGTAATAGATCATCTAAATAAGCCCATGATTCCATTTCATAAAATCTGCATAAAATACATCCTGGACGGCTGGATATAAAAGTTCTGTTCTCTTCCAATATACCCATAATTGGATTCTTTAATCCTATTGTTGATTTCTTAGGTAGAAACACAATAAAACGGTGGCAATCTGGAATTACTGTTATAGAATGCCACACGCTGTTAATGCGCCATTCTGCACCAGCTTTAAAAAGAGGAACAGCATATTCTATATCTTGTTTCATGTCTTATTATTGTTTAATTAATTTAAATATTTTTAGTTTTGAAATTATTTAATATGCTTATCGGCTGGATTGATTATCAATCCATCGTCACATGAAGGGAATGATATGTTAGATTCTCCATTATCAAGATTAGTCAGTTTAACCGTTCCAGCATATTCATCATCCACAAAAAACAATTGACCCGAAGAAACCACAAACCTGCATTGATATGCATTCATCATTGCTCCAAGTTGTCTAATCTTAGTTTTAATCTCTAAAAGTTGAGCGTTGTTGATTATATTCTTATTCATATTTTATTAAATTTTACAGTATAGATTGAACATATTCCAAATATTCTTGAGCTTGTTCAGGGGATTCGAATTGAGATGTCTCTTCGTTATATAAAAGAGCATAGTTGGCTTGTTTCAATAAATTGTCGTAAAACATATTGATGAATATTTTTAATAGATCGGCTGTATTATTCACTGTTCCCATTGTTACTCCATGACATCCATCTCCCATATTTGCATATTCGTTACTAAAAGACATCCCACCTTTTATACCATATCGAATTTGAGCGATGTATATGCGTTCGAAATGTACTTCAAACCAAAGATTATGTTCTGATTTTTCATATTCTTTGATTGATAAGCAGAATATGCCAAAAACAAATTTCAACTCTTCTTTTGTAATTCCTGCCGGATTTTTTGTCAATATTTCTTTAACTTGTTCTTTCGTTATCATGATTCGCTATTTTATAGTTATTAGTTAATCTTCTAAATTGCCCTTACCCTCTAATTCAGATAATGCTTGTTCAAATTCCTTTATTTCCTTTAAGGCATATTCTTTACGATAGGTGATAATATCACGTTGCGTATAATCCGTAAAAAATCTGTCTATCAGGCTCTTATAATAAAACCGTACAGGTTCTTCACGACCATTTAATAAAATCACATAGTTGGGATTTCTCGGATGAAAGCACAGGAATCTGTAGTAATTCACTTTCCCTGTTATACATTCAATTAACTTTTCATCCGTCTTCAATTTATTGACGTCTTCGATTGGCTTCATATTTTAAATCGTTTTTGAATGGTATATCGTTCACGCTTTCTCTTCGTATTGTTTATGGTGAACTTTTTCCCTATCGGTATAGTAATCTCTTTCAATCAAGTCCATAAGTTCGGACATGCTTTCAGAATTATCGTCAGATGATTTTCCTTTGAAGAAATACCTCATATAGTCTGACAATTGATTGGCTGCATTACGAAAATTCCTTTCTTTTTCCTTCCATTCATCAGTAGGAACAAACCCTCTTTCCTTAAAATGGGCCATGTACAGATCAAGATAATAGACAGACAAGTCCGCCATATTAAGTGACAAATTGAGTGTTTTTGCAGCCCAAGAAACAAGAGATTTTTCCATATTCTGTTCTTGGTAATAGAACTTGTCCTTTGATTTTATATAGTCCATTTCTTCCTGGAGCTTTAATCTTTTTTGGTTCAAATATGTGATTTTAGCCCAGTTCCGCATACTTCTCGCTTTACTGATTTCTCTTTGAATTTCCCTTAATTCAATAGAGACTTCTGTTTTTGTTCTATCTTTCGTTTCCATATTTTGTTGTTTTTGAGATGATTATATTATTCTACATCGAAAAGTTGATCTAATACCAGTAATTCTGCATTCATATTTTCGTCTTTTGGGAAACGAACTTTTATATTTCCAAACTTAGATGTCTTGAATAAGATGTAAGGATTTCTATCCTCGGCAGTTACCGGTTTGTATTCTCTGATCTCTGACATTTTGAGATACCAGTCACCTATTTTTACGAATTTGGGGAATACAGAACAAAGATACTGTTTTACAGGAGACATGTCTTTGTTCTCTTTAAAAGGAATGATTTCTTCTTTTCCTCTTATTCTGATTGAAAGAAAAGGACGAATGTTATCTGTTTCATTTTGAAACTTGAAGCCTGCTATAGCTTGCTTGGGGATTCTTCTTCCCATTAAGATAAAATAGCTCATTGCGGTAAAATTTACAGTGGTAAAATAAAACCCGGCGGAAGCCAATCTTTGCGGGAAGATGATGAACTGTCCCGCCGGGGAACTTAAAAATATATGGAAACGTTGGGTTATCGTTCTTTAGGATCGTCTTTTGTTCCTATCAAATGTTCGTTTCCTTCAAATGGAATACAGTTCTCCCACTCACCGGAAATAGTGAAATATTTGCCTTCTTTTGAAATGTGAGAAAACAAATCACAATGCCAAACGCCAAATATTCCTTCTTCACAATCCTTTACAAGCACTTTTTGAAAAGGCTGGAATTTTGGTGCTTCCTGAACCTTTACTGCGATATATAAAGGCGTTGAAACTACACCATAAACAGAAATAGGCATTTTTGCGGCATTGAAAACGAAAGGGTCGCTAACCTCAAAAGAGCTTTTGGTTGTATCCAAAAGTTTCAATTCGTATTTTCCCGGCTCAAACATCCATTCATAGAACGTGTAAGACAGATTGTTTAAATAGAAGCTCGTGCCTTCTATTTTATTAATAACAAAACATTTGCCACAAAATTTACTTAATTCCTTTGTGAATGAGCAACTGTAACCTGTTACCTTTACATCCCCATTTTCATCTTTGTTCTTGTTGTACCAATCAAGACTTTTGATCCGCACAATGTCGCCTTTTTTAAATTTTGTTTTCATACTTTTCGTTTTTATTTTGTTTGTTACTATCAATAAATCAATCCTTCTTCTCGTCGCCAAATAAGTCTTTTGGAGAAACATCAAGAATATCAGCTATTTCCTTTAACCGGTTCATGGTAGGATTTCCGTTCAGACACCTATAAAGAGATTGCCTTGTTACTCCCAATTTTTCTGACACCTGGGCTACGGAAATACCTTTTTCTTGCATGATCTCTTTAATTTTTAATCCATTTTTTTGCATTAAGTTTAAAATCGTTTTTCTTTATTCTGCCACAAATGTAACACTTTAATGTTACATGACAAAATATAATGTTACATTTTTGTCGAAATTCAGTCAAAAACCTTTAGTGTCAAAATAACACTAACAAGAATGACTGCGATAGGAACAATGATTATCTCATTGTCGGGTACACATACCTTTGCTAAACCATCTATTGTAAGGTATATCATTACCGACTTAATCAATCTGCTTTCTATTTCCCTATCTTTTTTCATGTTGGTGCAAAGATATATGTAACAGTATAATGTTACAACACTATTAACATTTGTTAAAGTATTTGTTTTTAAATAGGAGAGGACTTACTTTTGAAAACAAAAAGTATAGCTATGGCAACATATCAAGAAAGGCTGGAAGCAGCTAAAACAAAACTGCAAAAAATTTACCCAGACGCAACAATAGAACAGACTATTGATGATAACGGAAACGCTATCTGGAGAACAAACGTGCCGGGAGTGAAAATCATCGAAAGCATGAATGTAAATGCTTTGGAAATCGTAGTAGAAAATCTTCGACAGGCTTATAGAGCTAAGTTGGGAGTGAAAAGAAATTAACAATTGAATGATTTGATACTTTATCATTGGCGATAAACAGTAAATGATTGAAAGGTGTGCTTGTGAAAGTGCACCTTTTCTTCTATCTTTGACACGGTTAATTAACTCAAAAACAATTTATCATGAACAAAATTTTATTGACATTGGCTTTTCTGTTCTCTTGTGTCGCCTGTATTTTTGCACAAGGGGAACTGCCGGAAGAAACAGTTGATTACGCTGCAAATTTCGCTACTTTTGCAGGAGTAGTGGGTGTTACGGCAGTCGTAACCGAATTTATCAAGAAACTTTTTAAAGTAGAACCTTCTGAATGGGTACAACGGATTATCTCTTGGGTAATCGGTATCGGACTTGGAATGTTTGCCTGGGGATTCAATCTTGGAATGTTTGAAGGTCTGGATTGGTGGCAAGCACTCTTATGGGGATTTGGAGCAGGATTAGCATCGAATGGTGTCTGGGATTGTGGATTAATTGAATGGCTGTTTGGTTTGTTTACTAAAAAGAAAGAATAGTTAATATATGGATGAAGTTTGGAAAGACATTACCATCCTAAACAATATCTTTAATGGAAGATATCAGGTTTCTAATTTTGGTAAAATTTGTTCTCTTCCTTTTACTTACACAATAAAAAGAAAAGGAGAAAAAGATCGAGTTTTGACAAATATTCCCAAAATACTAAAATTAGGAACTGATAAAGATGGTTATAAAACAGTCTGTTTAAGAGATATATATCATAAATCTCATTTGATGAAAGTACACAGATTGGTTGCTTGGGAATTTATACCAAATCCAAACAATTATCCAATGATCAACCACAAAGATGAAATTAAACACAATAATATTGTTTCTAATTTAGAATGGTGCGATATTTATTATAACAATAACTATGGGACAAGAAAGAAAAGAATCAGTCTTTCTAAACTAAATTTTAGTTATAATGCCATCGAAATTGTTCAATTAGATTTAAATTATAACTTAATAAAAGAATGGAAGTCAGGTAGATTATGTTGTAGAGAAATTGGAGTAAGTCAATCTCATTTAAATGACTGTTGTAATCATAAAGCGAAAACACATAAAGGGTTTGTTTTTATGTTTAAAACAGAATGGGAAGGACTACAACCAAAAACATCATAATACAACAACACAACTCCTTTTGTTTTTCATATTTTAGGTTTTGGGCGCGGCGGTCGGGTACTTCCGCGCCTTTATTATACATTAATATATACAGCTATGACGATAGACGAAAAATATACGAAGCTAAAAAGCATTTTCTTTAAAGATTTTGTAGTAGTGGCAGAGAACTACAATTGCCGAGGAACTAATATCCCGGCAAGTAAAGTGACAAAGAGCAACACAACAGGGCTGAAAATCTTATATTGGGGAGACGGGACGATCAATATGGCGGAATACCTACATTATTTATATGTAGAAGCTGTATTAGGTGATAAATCTTGTGTAGATAAAATTTACTGGTGTCTTAAATCAATAGAAAGACTTTCTTTGAGTGTCTATGAGGATGAAAAGATGAAGAATCCAAAAGTATATTTTAAATACGAACCTGGATTTTTCCTTAGAGACGACATATCGGTAAATTCAAAAGACCTTTTTGATGCTTACAAAATAGAAAGCGGTTACTCGAACGGTATCGAACTTGAAAATGAAGACCCCTGTTTCTCTCCTTTTGTTTCGCAAGACCAAATTTGGAACTTGCTCCCATCTCTTACATTAATAGCGGAGGGGATGGAAGATCACAAAACAGGCATTTTAGCAAAAGAAATACTGAAAAACATCCTTTCCTATGTTTCTGATCACGGACATACCATTTACAATCCCTATTTCAGTGCATTGAAACATTTTTGGACGTACCTTCCTTCTATGAACACAGAAAAAGTAAAACCATGGGACAGGGTGTATGATAGGAACATTCATTTGAAATACACAATCAAAGTAAAAAGAGGTGCTAACAACTGGTATTTTGCTTATGGATTCAGAAAAACGCTCAAAAAATTCATTCCAGAAGCAAAATTGAACGGTTTTCTGACTTTTTTGTACGGTTTATGGTATATTCCATTCATTTTTCTTGCTGATAGGGTATATTTCCCTATTGTTACCCGGTTCGGAGTAAAAAGAAAAGACAACTCCTATTACTGCATGTCATCTGCCGGTGATGTTTGGTATTCTGGAAGGAAAAGTTATCTCAAAAGGGTATGCAAGAAGTTCAATAAGGATAAGGAATATACCTTTCCCGCGCTTGCAGAGTGCATGAAACAGGGAAAATGGCAATATCTGAACCTGGAAGAAATGGAAAAATGGCTGAATGAGTATGAATTTGACGAAAAATCACTTGAATCACCAGTGAAATTTCTAACTTTGTACTGTTACTTGAAGTTGTCCAAACAATCAATTGCTTAAAATCTTAGCCATACAGTGTTTTGTCCCTGTCTTTCTTCGTGAGAGGCAGGGATTTTTATTTCCATTTACAAAAGTGTAAGAATATACTATTACATTTTCACGTAAATTAACCTATAAGGCTTCGTTTTTGTACAAAATGATGTTACTTTTGCGGCATATTCAAGTAACAAAAACAAATAGAATCATGAAACCTTTCAATTTAGAAGAAGCAAAAGTAGGCAAACCCGTCTGCACAAGAAATGGTAGGAGAGTGGAAATCATTTCTTTTGAAAATCCGAGCAACAACAACTATCCTATTTTGGCAAAAGTATTTTTCGGTAAAGATGATTATGAAGAATTTACCTTTACAGAAAGTGGAACGTTTTTCGTTGCTGATAAAGAAAGTGAAGCAGATTTAATGATGACAGAAGATGAAACGGAAATTCCTTCACTCTGGATGCAATCTTGCACAGAAGAAAATACAAAAATCAATTACATAATTAAAAACTAATAGGAAACATGGAAAAGAAAATGACTGAAAGACAAGAAATTTTGTTTGAAATGAAAAAGAAAAAGCCGTATAGAGCATTCCTTGCGGCTTGTATGTGGGCCGGATTCGGGCTTTATTACACCGGTAAGCCTGTTATTGCATCTATCCTAACCATTTGTACCCTGTACAATCTTTTAGGGGCTGTAATTACCTTATTTAAGGTCGATCTGGTAAACTGCGTAAGCCATCTCTTATGGCTATTGGGATGGTGGATACTCTGCATCATTATTGCAGTTCCTCTTGCTAACAGCACAAACGAGAAAATCAAAAGTGAAATTTTAAACAACAACAAATTATCATGAAAAGAATAGCATTAATCGTACTTTTTACACTTTTTTCAGTGTATGGCTTCTGCCAGGACGATTTCAGACCTTTGAGAGTTTATGAGATAATGGATATCCATTTTAGAATACTGGATTGCAGTTCAAAAGATTCTTTGATAGAAAGAGCGGATTCCATTTTACCTAAAGGCAGCTACAACCAAAGGGTAGAGTGGGGGTTTGAAGGAAACTCTGTAGGATATAACCTTGTCACCGGATTCCAGGTAAACGTAAACGAAAAGATAGGTGGTGAAGGTGATGCTGTTCCAGCAGTCGATTTGAGGATAAAGCGAAGCTCCTATGATACGGAAAGCATAATGTCCTTCATAGACGATTTTATCGACTATTTAAAAGACAAGAAAGGCTTTAAAGGTGAAAGTATGACTACCTTAAATGAAGCTGACCGGAAAAAGATGATCTTTCTTTGGAAAGGAGGATTTAGTATGTTGGATATTTCTGACAATGGGTTCACTTGCGAACTTATCATCACCAACTATTACAACATGAGTAAACAAAATAAAAAGTAGGGATATGACGGATATTGTAAGATTCTTCGTAAGTAAGAAAGGCAACCTATATCTTCTATTCACATGGGATGGAAATGCCTTAGATGCTTTCAAATCGGGGTTCTTTACCGATAATGTATCAGTAGAAGCTGTTCCCAAAGAAGAAAGTTTAACAGGAGAGAGCTATCTTATAGTAAAAGGAACAAGGAAAAAGAACTATATCCTTAAAATAGGAGATGGACTTTTACGATCTTTGGATTGGACAGCAGAACAGAAAATATATAGAGGTGTCCCTTTGAGAAATTACCTGTACTGCAAAGTCGGTTATACGATAGAGTTGGGAAGCAAAGAAAAATTTGAAGAAATGATCTCTTTAAGCATTAAGGATAGAAGAACTTTTGTATCTTTGATGAGAGAGAGTAGAAAACATAAATTAGATCGTTTGTCATGTAAACAACAAGGCGAGGGTGGTTGAGAAATCGTCCTCACCTACAAAAACAATACACATAATATCCTAAACCGAATACCTTAGCAATTTCTTTAAATTCTTATTTACTATTCGATGGATGGGTAGCGGTCAAATTGATTTGCTACCCATTTTTCATTTTACCTGTTACAAACTCTATCACCATTATTTCATCGCAAAGTAGACATGCAAGAAGATAAAAACACACCTAAAACTTTTCCTACTCCCATATCATTCACACATCCAAACACCATGCTTCGCCTCCCCGCGCACCCCCTGCGGGGCGCGCCTTTGTTGCCACTTGAAAATCGGTCACATTCGTGCTCGTCTCACTCCACTTTCGTTCGTTCACTTCCGATTTTGGCAACATAATATATATACTACGTATATAATAATTACTACTACATATAAAATGTAGAGTAATCCTACTTTTATAGGGAAAATTCGGAAGTAGGACTTCCTCATTCTTTCCCTATAGAAAGGATACCATTCCCAATTCCCATTAGTAGGAAGAGGGTTATATTAGAATAAAGAAAAATAAATAGTGCTTCTATCAAGAAAAGAAAAAAGAAAATAGATTATGCTCCTACTAAGAAAAAAAGGAGAATAAAAACGCGAACGCGTACACGCGTAAGGGGAACTGGAATCAAGACAGAGGGATGGAGGGTGGGGAAGAAACCCTACGGGCGCGCGTGTGCGTGTGAGGCACTTTTCGCCCGAAAAATTTGGTTTTGCCAGATTTTGTTTTTACCTTTGCAGTAGAATTAATTCGTTGAGAATTAAAACCCTTATCGTAAAATAGTTTTAAGTCTTCTTTTTTAAGAAGACTTTTTTTGTTATATGAGATTTATCCCTTATATTTGCGAAAATCATTTTACGATAAATATATGAAAAAAAAGTGCATAAATTTTGACCGAATCGGTTTTCTTCTGGTTAAAAGTGATCTCGAAAGAGAGGTCAGAATGATGGACAAGAAAGCAAAAGCTCGTAAAAAGAGGAAATCCATTGCAGAAGACCGTGACTTTTCTATACACAGAGTTTCCAAAAAGAAACATCTTACGTCTAAAAAATTTGTTGCTTCTATGGAAAGCAACAGAAAATTTACTGATTTGACCTTCTCTTCTAAGAAAGAAATTGAATGTTTCCTTCGTCGTGCTTTAGGTGTAGGGTCAAGAAAAATAGCTGTCTCTACCTTTGAGAAGTATTCTGGAATGATAACTATTGAGCGTAAGGAAATTGTAGCTCCGCCAACGTATAGTTGGAATAAACCAAAAAAGAAGGTTTTTTATTGCTTTGCGATTAGTAACACTGGATTCTATAAAGATTCGTTCAATTTGCGCAAATGCCTTTTCAATAAATTAAAAGCGTTTGAAGATACTCAAAATTTTAAGAACAGCGAACTTCGTCTTGGATACAACGAACGTGTGCTTTTGGTCTATCTTGAAAATAGAAGAATAAACTTTTATCATATTTGGGAGGAAGAAAAGGAGATGAACCCATCTTTAGAGTGGGAGCCTTCTTTATATTTAAGCCAGAAAACTATGGCAGAAGAGTTAGGTTGGACGGTTAAGCAGGTTAGATATTCTATGGCTAAATTGAAACTTTATTTCGGTAAGGATTTCTTTAGAGAACCAACGAAGGAAGAACTAAAAAAACGCAAGACAAAAGGTAGCTGGAACTTTCAGATAAATCTTCCTCCCATGCGAGTATGGAACGCTATCATAATGAAGAAGATTCACATGTTTATTATAAACTCTGGCGATTCTGTACTAAGAAGACGCTTTAATCTTTTATCTTATCGTTATTTAAAAGCAGCAAGCAACATGACAAAGGGGTACGAATGTTATATGGAAAATTCAATGAACGCCAAAAATAAAGAGTATGATCGGTTATGCAAGCTCGGAAGAAGTATAAGGAACGCACGACAAAGGGGTGACCTTACTGTTGTGGAATATTTATTTTCTCTTGTATTCGATCGTACACCTAATACATATAGAAAAAGAGTGCCGCAGCCTATAGTTAGAGAGTATTATCGTAAAATGTATAAAGCTGCCTAACCATGTATGATTCCAGTAAAGATCGTTTCTTAATAGTGTGCTTGGATGGAGAAGTAAGTTCTTTCCAGAAAATAAAAGAATGCGCGGAATATAAAAGAAAGATAGACGAGATGATATTAGGAAAGAAACTTGCAAAATCTAAATGGTCAAAAGTGAGATTCCCTTCCTCTCGATATTGCGAAACTTTACGCGACAAGGTTTCTATCGAGAAATATCTTATTGATTTGTGTTTGTATGGATACGATATAGAAAAAAGTTTTGAGATACGCCCTTATGATTATGTTTGTGGTGGTGTCAATTATAAAGAATTGTATGAGGTTCTGAAAAGTAAAAGAGACAAAGTTATGTCAAATTGTATATCCATTTAAAAATATGAAAAAGAAAACATTATCTATCAAAGACAGAAAGAATCTAACGGAAGAAGAAAAGAAAAATGTACTGTCTTTTTACGGAGTTACAAAGGATCAACAAGAAGCTGTTATTGACAGCTATCAGCATGATCCTGAAAGATATTTTGTCACTATCCGGCAGATGACAAAAGAGGAACAGGAGGTGTCTCTATTGATTGCTGCCGCATGTGGCGTTGACATTAACAACTTTTAACTGTAAAAATTTCAATTATTGCATACAATAGTTGTATATTTGCAGTCGAGATGAGATAGCTAAAAAGTTGAAGATTGGGAGTGATTCGCGGTAACTTCCCTTCTTTTCTTGAAGGCTACGTGATTAAAATATAAACAAAATTCTCCCCTGTAAGAATCGTTCCTAAAAAATAAGTCCCGAAGTAGGGCAAATGGCGGCTTACAGGATGAATTTTGTTTTTAAATAGGAAATTTCAAATATTCTATTTATATTTGCGCCATGTATTTGGTAGAACAACATATTATTTCTGTAAATGATAAGAGATACAAAGATTTAGATCGAATTTGTTTCTTGTCTAAGAACTTGTATAACGCTGCTTTATATACAATAAAGCAAGAGTTTCTTTGTACGGGGAAGTGGATAAGAGCAGGAGAACTTAATAAGAAAATGGTAGCAGAAAATAATATAGATTATAGAGCAATGAGTGGATCATCTTCTCAACAAGTTCTTATGGCTTTAGATAAGAACCTAAAATCTTATTTTTCTGCTATCAAGTCTTGGAAACGGGATAACAAAAAGTTTACCGGTTGTCCAAAATTTCCGAGATATAAACATAAAACAAAAGGTAGAAATGTATTCTCTTATTCTTATGCGCAGTTTAAGCACAAAGGAAACTTCATTTTCTTTCCAAAGAAAGAAGGATTGCCACCTTTGAAGACGAATTGCAAAGAAGGTTCTGTAAAACAAGTTCGATTTATTCCTAAAGCAGATTGTTATTCTATAGAAGTTGTTTATGAATCTTCTGTAAAAGAACAGCTTCCCGATAACAATAGGATCATGTCTATTGATTTGGGTGTAAACAATTTAGCTTCTATTGTAACTAATACAAACAATAAACCTGTTTTGATTGATGGAAGGAAATTAAAATCCATCAATCAGTATTACAATAAGAAAAGATCGAAAATTCAACAACAATTAAAAAAGGTAAACGGAAAAGAAAATTCAAGACGGTTGATGTCTCTTACAAGAAAGAGAAACAACAAAGTAAAGGATTATCTTCACAAGGCAAGCAAAGAAATAATCAACACTTGTTTGGAAGATAATATAACAACATTGATAGTCGGACATAATGATGGATGGAAACAAGAATCCAATCTTGGGAAAAGAAACAATCAGAATTTTGTCTCAATTCCTTTCGACATGTTCATATCAATGCTAAGATATAAATCAGAAAGACAAGGGCTAAGATTTGTTGAAGTAAACGAATCTCATACGTCAAAATGCAGTTCTTTTGATTTAGAATCTGTGGAACATCATGATACTTACGTTGGCAAAAGAATTAAGAGAGGGCTTTTCAGAACAAAAGATGGAATCTTACTTAATGCAGATATCAACGGAAGTTATAACATCATGAGAAAAGTAAAAGGGGATGCAGTAATGCCACCCTATACAGGGTTTGGGTATAACCCAGTTAAGAAATTTATTAACAAATATGTATATAGGTAACTATATATCAGTTTACTATATACATAATTACCACCGATACGATAAGTCCTGCAACACTGGCATTAAGGCTTCCTATAGGATGTCGTGGGATAATTGGTTTCCCGTGAGAAAGGCTTCTTTTTGAAGTAACATTGCTCTTCGCGCATAGGAACAATCAAAATTCAGTTTAATTTACTTCCTACCTTAAAAGGCTAAGCCGTTACCTTTGATCGTTGGGTGGAACGAGAACGGCACTCTTAGCAAGTATCAGTACGGTTGCCACCCCAACAAGGAAAGTGCTTGCTAAGAGTTTTTATTTTTGAAAATTGTTCGATATAGGAAATTTTGGTTACATTTGTGTGTTGAATTACACCTAATTAAATTGTGCACAAATGATTAGAGAATATCCTATAAATGAATTTAAAGACCTTGCAGAAAAGAATAACTGGGAGGTTTACTCGTTAGAGCAAGTCAGAGACTTTGCTTCTGATGTAGTTAAAAGCATTGATCCTACTGAACAGGAACATGGGGCTATTGACTTCGTGTCCTTAAACCGTGTTGTTGTGGTTGATGAAAACTTCAACAAATCTGTTGTATATTATCGTGACTCACAGATTGAATGGAAGGACGCGGATACCGAAACAATTGAAAAAGCCGGAATGACCGGACTTCCTGTGAAAAACAAGATTGGCTTCTATAAAGATACCCCTGAAAACAGAAGAAAAGGTATTGTGGGTATGCCCTACAAGAAAGACACAGAATATAAGAAGAAAACAAAAGAAGATTCCGATAAATCTGAAAAATCTGACAAGAAAGAAGACTAAGCCTTGTGAAGTAATGGAGAAAAAACAGAGAATATATTACATAAAGGCTTACTTGGGTAGCTTCTGCTATCCATTACTTGTCGCTATACCTTTATCTCCTATTGTGGATTGGATAGAAAAATATATATTTAAGGACTGGGAGTTTTTGAAATTTCTTGTCGTGCTAATTGTGATAGATACCCTTGTAAGCTGGGTGTTTCATCTAAGGAAGAAGGATTTTTCATCCAAAGGATTCGCAATGATCATGACGAAACTTTTTGTTTATAGCTGCCTACTTATCGTTGGACATGTTCTTGGAGGATATACGATAGACGGACAAATAGCCACTACTTTTACTTGGTTTCGATCTTTAATGTGTACGGCTCTTATCGTCAGGGAATCTGTTTCCATTGTTGAGAATGCAGGAAAGATCAGTCCTAACCTTGTCCCTTCATGGATCAGGAAATATTTAAGGGACTTTGACGAAAATGGATTTTTAAAAATGAAGGATAAGAATGACAGTCGTCCTTCTATTTAGATAGGTAATTTTAAATTTTTGAGATATGCGTTTATATAGATTTATCGATACAGACAAGAAAATTGACGTAGTTGTCGTTACAGATGGTTCTTGTGAACAAAAAAGAGTTTTTATCACTGAATCTCCAAGAGGTGTTGTTCCTGCTGGTTCTGTCAATCCTTCTGCTGATGAAAAAGCAGGAAGCGATGCTTTTCTTGCTTTGGGTTGGAAATGGAATGTGGGGGAAAGTGTTCAACATGAAGAGTTGGTTGCGTTTGCAGAAAACAACGCTCTTACATTAACGATTGAACCGCAGGGGTTGAATGAAATTGTTTCCGTAAAGGCTTCTTGGAATAGTAGCAATATTTGTATCTTGGAAATTGCTACGACTGTTCCGGCTGAAAAAGAAGTGGAGATTTATTTTCCCAATACAGTAACGTTAAAGGATTCTGTTGGACGTTATGGAACAATTAGAGGTGACAAGAAAGTGCTTATTTCAAAAGTGAATGGACGTACACCTATGGAATTTTCTTTGGCTGATCTTGGTTTGTCTAAAAAGGAAGATTTGAATCTTGTCGTTATGTCTGACGATGGCGTTCAGAAGTTCGAAGTAGTGGCTCATTAATTTTTAGAAGCTATGTTAAGACTTCTTTTTACAACAAAGGATTTAAGTAAGCAAATGACTGTCATAACTGATGGTATTGACAGTCAGATGAACGTCTTTGTAACTGAAAATACGGTAGGTGACGTTGAATATTACAAATCTCTTGGTATTGTAATTGATGCTGGTGTCACCTATAATATCGGTAAGTTCAAAGAATGGTGTCTTGCTAATGGATTGGGTCTTATTGGTTATCCCGAAGGACTGGAAGAAGAAAAGATCAATTATGTAAACGTTCTTGATAGAACGGAATATACGTTTACATTGCAGACAAAATCTCTTTCTTTCGTTAATACGGGTGAAAGCAAGAATTTTGTTGTTACGTCAAATAAACAAGAATTTAAAGACGGGGCACCCTATGGCGATCCGAAAGCTGTAGAAATTGAAATTCAGATACAGGGTGATGGTTTTACAAGTAACGCAGGGGTAAGTCAAATTTCTGCATCCGAAAATCCTACTAATCAGATTCGAAAAGGAGTTGCCACTATTATTCAGAAGGAAAGCGGTAAACGTGGAACTATTGCTTTGGAGCAAGCTGCATCTGTTATTACTTATGAAAATACGATCACAGCCAATAAGACAACTCTTACTTTTGCTGCAACGGCAGGTGATCAAGTGGTCACAATCACTTCTACCAGACAAAAGAAGCTGAACGGTAAGAACAGTGGTTCTCCAACTACCGTAAATACTACAGGAAAGGTAACCGGTACGGGTTTCTCTTTGAAAACTCAATCGGGAGCAAATTATACTGTTTCCGCCACTGAAAATACAAATGAGACTACCGGAAGAACAGGAACTCTTGTTGTGACACAAGAAGGGTCGGGCGCAAAATCAATTACGATTAATTTAAGTCAGCCTAAAGCAACCGTTGCTTATACTTATAATTTGACTTCAAACCCTTTAAGAGTGGAATTTGTTGCTACGGGTGAAACAAAAACTCTTTCTATTTCTTCTACAAAACAAAAGACGGTAAATGGAAAGAATAGTGGTAGTCCTGTGGCTGTGAATTATACTACGACAGTTTCCGGTACAGGTTTTTCGAAAGGAACAACCGAATATTCCGTTGTAGCAGCGGTCAATACTGGTACAGCAAGAGAAGGGTCAGCAGTTGTAAAACAATCGGAAGGAACAAAGCAAATAACAATTATGCTATCACAGGCAGCAGGCACTTCCGCTTAATTTTTTATTGACGTGAGTAGGAAAAGAGACAAAAATAAAAATCAAGGAAAGTCAGACCTGTTAAAGGGTCTGACCAGCCTTTCTTTGGAAGATATTGTAGGATTGCAAAAAACTCTTCCTACTGTACTTCAATCTAAATTACAACAGATGTCCCGGTCTGACAACTTGGGGGATTTGGTGAAAGCTAATCTTTACATGGGGAACATCAACCAAAGACAGGACGATGTAAAGGCTGTGTTCTTCAACCCGGACGAAGCAAGCGATACGGGAAGGGGTTACAAAGATCCTAACTTTTACGGTTCTATGCCGTTCGAAGTGCTTCGGAGAATGGGGGACATCTTTGTTGTTCGGGCTGTTGTCAATACCCGTGTCGAACAGGTTCAGAACTTTCTCCATTTCAGTACGGATGAACAGAAAGAAGGATACACTATTAGAAGGAAAAGGAATCCTTTTGAGAAGGTAAGTGCAGAACGCTCAAGAGAAGATCAGATTAAAATTAGCTATATCAGAAAGTTTTTGGAAGAAGGCGGTTTTCACGACAAATGGGAATCATTTGATACATTCCAAGACTTTGGGAGAAAAGTTGTGTTTGATAGCCTTACTCTTGATCAGCTTGCATTTGAAATAGTAAGGGATAGATCGTGGAATCTGGCACGTTATCGTGCTGTAGACGCTTCTTTGATACGTTTTCTTGATAGTATCGATCCGAAGTTCCGGGAAGAATTTGAGCAGTATCGGTTCAAAGGCTATTTACCAAAATATTGTATGTGCTGGCAAGGTCAGATCATGCAGCATCCTGTTACGCATGAAAGTGTTATCTTTTACCCTTGGGAGCTGGGTATTGGTATCCGTAACAAATCCACCAACATATATAAAAACGGGTACGGAACATCTGAACTGGAAACACTGTCAAGCGTTATGACATGGATTTTGTGGGGGTTTGAATACAACGGCCTGTATTTTTCTAAAGGGTCTAATCCTAAAGGAATTATTAATGTTAAGAATCCGAACATATCGCAGGCTTCTTTAAGTGAGTTCAGACAGGCATGGCAGCAGACGATGGTGGGGGTTCAAAATTCTCATAGAACGCCTATTATCAATGGGTTAGACCTTCAATGGGTTGATTTATCCAAAAACACTAACCGTGATATGGAGTTTAGTGAGTGGGTAAAATTCCTACTTGTTATGACTTGTGCTGTTTATCGTATTGATCCGTCAGAGCTTGGATTCCAATTCAAAGATCAGACAAATATCTTTGGACAAGCTGGACAAAAGGAACGTTTACAACATTCAAAAGACAAAGGACTAAAACCTATTCTTGTGTTCTTACAAGAGGTGATCAATTATTATCTTGTATCAGAACTGGATGAAGATTTTGAGTTTGTCTTTACAGGTGTAGATGCGGAAGATGAAGGAAGACAGGTTGAGATTGATGCTAAGAAAATTCAAAACGGTATGGTTTGTCTGGAAGATATTTTTGAAAAATACTCTGGACGTAAATTCAATCCCAAAACGGATACTATCCTGAATCAATCTTACCAGCTTCAAAAGCAAATGCAATTACAGCAAGCTATGTATGGTGGAGAAGCGATGAATGAAGAAGTGGATCGTCAGATAGCTTCGGAAGAAAAGGAAGATACACAAAAATCTTTCAGTTCGAATCCTATCATGGATGCTGCTATGTCTTACATTGAGAAGAACTGGGGGGAATCGTGAACGTTCGATATGTAAAGAACATAAAAGTCGAGAAAATGCCGTTGGTGTCAAATATACATCATCATGTTGACCCTATGCGTTATCCTAAAGTACAAGAAGGTTATGAAGGGATGGCGCAGGTCATTTTCTCGACACAGATAAACAATATGTTAATGGATTTGACTAAGAAAATGGTCAGTCAAAAATCGAAGTAGTCTATGCTATTCACACCGGAAGAAATACAGCAGTTGTTTTTCATTGTCGATTATCGTATTGCACGAGTGATCGCTGATGTGTTGGGGAAAGATTATCTTTCTTTGGATGATATAGACGTGCTTAAAAAATTCGATTTTGATCTAAAGACAGAAATCCTTAAAATACCACCTTATTGGCAAGCATTCATATTTGGACGGTTAGCAGCCATACTTTCCCCTGCACAGCTTTCTTCGCTTAATTTTGATGATTTGAGACAATATGTCGAGAAAGAACAATACCCGCAATTGACAGCAAGAGAAAAGGCAGAATATAATGCGTCTGCTATGCGCTCTTATTCCTATATAAAAGGAATGGGAAACAAAATAAAGGATTCTCTTTCTTCTACTATATCGGAAGAAGAAATGAAAATAGCTGTTGCGGAGCGAGAAATGGAAGTTGAAACAGCTATTAAAGAAGAACTTTCAGAAGGTGTTCTAAAAAGGAAATCCGTTCAGTCTATAGTAAGTGCACTTGGACATAGATTGGATGAATGGAATCGTGACTGGGGGCGTATAGTCGCCACCGAAATGGAGAACATTTTTCAGATAGGCACAGCTCAAATGATAATGAAGGAACATGGCATCCATGCTAAGGTATATAAACAAACAATGCCACAAGCGTGCCGCTATTGTATAAACGCTTATACTACTAATGGTATAGGTTCTAAACCTGTTATCTTTGATTTGTCTGAATTGATTGCCAACGGAACTAATATAGGCAGAAAATCAAAGGATTGGAAGCCTGTTTTAACAAATATTCACCCTTTTTGCAGATGCAACCTCCGTTACATTCCAGATGGCTATGAATGGGATGATAAAACACAATCTTTTGAACCTAAAAAAGTGGAAGATAAAGATCGTGTTGAGAGAAAATCAAAGGTGAAAATTACAGTAGGAACAAAACATTTCGAAGTATAATGAAAACAAGGACAATTTTTAATTCTGGTTATATCAGCATACCTACAGTGGATAGTTCAAAATGGATAAAGGATATTCAAGTGGGAGATGTAGTAAGAACCATTTCCGGTTATAGGAGAGTGGTTAGGGTAACGCAGTTTGAACCATCATCTATACCTTGCGTTTTGGACGTGTGTTATATTACCGAGGACGAAGCCCTTGAAAAGGGGTATCGGGAAGATGCGCTACACAGAATAACAGAAGATTCATTTGTTTTGTGTAGCAACAAAATGAAAAGAGCTAACAAGATACGACCAGGAGATGTTATCATGTTGAAAAATGGCTGTAAGGGTAAAGTAACTAATATTATACAGATACCTATTGATAATGTTTCGCAATATTTTTATAGTTTTGAACTTGATAAGCCGGACTTCTTTTTTGCAGATAATGTCTGCATCCCGGATGTAGTTTGTGACAATAATTCAAAAATTTAATGATATGGGATTGAACCTGAAAGCGTTACTTGGATTACAGACGCAAAAAGAAAAAATAGATGAGTATAAAGGACTTCTGAAAAAGGAAAGAGAAATAAAGCAAGAAGTAGATTCACTTGCGGAGAATTACTCTTTACAGAAGTCTCAATACGATTCTTTGAGAGGTAGTGACAATGTGGAAGCCGCTATGAAGGCAGAGAGTTGTTTCAGTGAGTTCTTGAAACAGCAATCAAAGGATTTAATGAGTGTTTACAATAGAAGAAATTCTATCCAGAAGTCGATTGAGAGACTGGAAAACGATGAAGATTTTGCTGAAATGGCAAAAGATATCCGTCACCTTTCTGAATGTCGTGAACTTTGGAAGCAAGGATTGATCAAAAAATCGGTTTACTTTGATTTGTTCAAAGCAAAACAAGGAAAGGTGCAATTTGCCGATGTACTGGTTTTTAGAGGCGACAAACTTCTTATCTTGAACCGTGTGGGAGAAAGGGGAGCGGTATCGAACGATTGGTGTATTCCAGGGGGACATGTTGACCCAGGGGAAACTTTCTTGCAAGCAGCCAAAAGAGAGTTATTTGAAGAAACTGGTATTGATATGTCGGAAAGTTTATTGATTCCGGTTGGTAAGTATATCCCCAAAAGAAAAGGGATAGAGATTCACTATTTTATGTGCCATATTGACGATCAGACACCAGTTAATATCCTTGTGGATGCGGAAGAGGAAACAGGGTCGGAATGGGTCAATCCTTACACGGAACTTGATCTTTACAACTTCATTTTTGATATGAAGGATAATATCAAGCGCATTCTTGGTATTGAAGTGCCGGATGAATTTCAATTGGTAATGAAGTCATTCAAGGACGGGAAAATATCAAAGGAAGTATTTACTACCTATTGCGAGAAAAATCCCGAAAAACTGGAAAAATCAGCAAACAAGACTTTTTTCACACATGAAGAAAGAAAGGATTTGGCAAAGAAGGGTGAGGCAATGCCAAATGGGAAATATCCTATTAGAAATCGCCAGGATTTGAAAGATGCTATCCGTTTATCTGGTAGTTCCTCTATGCCGAAGGAAGATGTAAAGAAATGGATCAAGAAGCGTGCAAAAGAGCTTAATTTGGAAGATGAACTGCCGGAAGATTGGAAAGTTGAAAAAACAATGGACACGGAAGATGCTCATACATTGCAACGTGAATCTTTGGATGGAGAAACTAAAAATATCGTCCGTACAGAAGATGGAGTAGGAGAAGGCTGTTCTCATGAAGGAAAGATTGAGAAAGCCATTACTTTCAAGAGAACTGTTTATGAAGAAAAAGAAGTGGAAGTCGAGGAAGAACCAAACAAATACACTTACGGAAACTTCCAAATCTCCTTTAGTGATAATGACGGAGGACATGGAGATAAGTTTGCCGATCTTTTAGCTACTTTTCAAAAAGTGGCAAACTTATGTAAGCCTTTTTCTGTGGTTATCAAGACGGAAGATAACGGTGAACAAGAATGGAAGTGGGGCACTAAATTCAGATTAAATGGTATTTCTAAAACAGAAGATATCAGAAAGTCACAGGAAGATGCCATTTCCAAGGAAGAGAAAGGGGACGAACTTGAAAAGTCCGAAAAGAAAGATAAGAGTATTTTCAACACTTATCTTAATTTTCTGGAAGGAGCTAAAACACGCCTTAAAAACATCCATTGGGGAGAGGAAGATAATTCGAAACATGTCTATCTTGATGATCTTTCGGAAAATGTTTCTGAATTTGAAGATAAGATTGCAGAAGCCGGTCAAGCAGGATTCGGACGGTTTAAGGATGGAGAAATACAAGGTGACGAGGTGGAAGAATCTGATCCTATTGCTATTTGCCAGATGATTTTCGACAAGACGGTTGAGTTTAGAAAGGAACTTGCCGGACGGGATGAATACAATGGTGAGGTAAGTTGGATTGATGATTTTCTTGCCACACTCAAACAATCGAAATACAGATTGCAATTGCATTAATACAAAAGGTATAGATTGCGATAATTATTAATAAAAGTTAAAATATTGGGTTATTGCAATTTATACCTATTTTTGCAGTATTTTTGAGTGTCGCTATTACGTTTATATTTAAACTCAACAATCATAGAATGTTTGATAGTTTCAAATTATATGTAGACTTGGATTTGGAAAAGGCTAAAAAGGATGATTCTGCAAATGAATCTCCGTATTCTAATATGGTCTTTTCTGGCGTAGCTTCTGATTCTTCAAAGGACGACGAAGAAGAAGTATTAGAGCCGTCCGGGTTTATATATGATAGATTTTTGAAATCAGGATTGTTCAATCTCGATCATTTGCCGACAAGATCGCCTATCAATAAAAGTAGATTTTGGATAGGCGAGCCTATTGAAGCCTATGTGAGAGATAATAAGTTTTTTGTGAAAGGTAAATTATGGGAAAAGTCACCAGAAGCTCGCGCCTTTTGGGATAAGGCTATTGAGATGAAGGAATCCGGTTCAACAAGAAAGCCTGGAATGAGTGTTGAAGGAAAGGCTTTGGAAAGAGATAAGCGGAATCCAAAAAGAGTGACAAAAGCCCTTATTACAAACATAGCGTTGACTATGACACCTGTTAATACCAAAACTTATCTTGATATTGAGAAAAGTAAAGGGAACAGGGGAAACGATTTGTTGGAAATGCAGAAATCCGCTATCCTTTTTGAGTATTGTACCGAAAATGGGATAGTTCAGATAGATAACAATTTTAAGGTAAATTTCCAAAAGTCGCATTCTTTTGATGTTGGTTCTTTTTGGGAAATTTACAAATCAGTTCAAAAAGGAAGATTGGATAGAAGTGTTCTTGATACACTTGTAGAAAGAGTTCGACAATAATTTTTAAATAGATAGTATATTATGTTAGGCTTGAATGAATTTAAAAACGATCCGCTATACAAGGCACTCGAAAACTCTGGTTTTAGTGCGGAAGATATTGCTTCTATGGTGGAAAGAGGTGATGTAACTTTTGAGAAGTCTAAAACTGTTGCTGAAATGAAGGATTCCGAAAAGAAGGAAGAAAAAAATATCGGCAACGATAAGAAGCATGAAGATGCTCTTAAAGAGGACGAAAAAGAGGACAAGAAAGACGTAAAGGATTTGAAAGAAGACATCAAGGAAAAAGAAGATAAAGTCGAAAAATCTTTCTCTATGGAAGATATGAAGACTTTCGGCGCTTCTTTGGCTGCCAATATCGTAAAAGGAATGACAGAGGTTATGAACGAACGTTTTGGCAACATTGAAAAATCTTTGGAAACTTTTGGCGCGCAAACTCCATCTTTCAAAGGTGTTCAGACTTCTGCTGTTTTGGAAAAATCTATGAAACCAGAAGTGGACGAAGAAGGAAAGACTTTGTTGTCTGTCACCAAACAGCGACCTTTGGTTACTGCTGCCATTAACAAGGCTATTGAAAACGAAGGCGAAGAACTTGAAAAATCCATTGGCGATGATGCTTTAGTTTTCTTGGCAGATACGCAAGCCGAAACTATTGGTAAGAACTTGGCGAAGTTCATGTACGAAAAGTATAATATCAAGTTCCAGAAGTAAGACGTAATTCGATCGAATAAATATAAAGATTATAGAAAGATGGACTTGTATAACTATAATGATTTAGCTGCTTTTGGCGGTGCTGGCAATGTTGCCGATGTGTTGAAAGCAATGGAAGCCGGTTTACAGACCGGTATGCAATATAACGATCAGATTAACAATGGTGGTGGTCTGAAAGTTGAATCTTTGGATGCTTACATCAAGGTTTTGGCTAACCGTTTGAACCAGTTGGTTGTTTACAATGAAATGCCGAAACAGAGAATCGAAAATACGGTTCACCAGTACAACCAGTTGTACAAATACGGTGAAGAAATCGGTATCTTCAATCTTGAAGGTGAAACACCGGAAGAAACAGATACTCAATACATCCGTAAGTCAATCATCTCTAAGTTTATGGGCGTTACAGGACAGGTAACTGATCCGGCTATGCTTGCTAAACTTGCCGGTGGTATGAACATGTACACTCGTGAGGTACAGAATAAGACCACTTTGCTTTTGACTTTGATTGACACTCGTTTGACGGATGCTGATTCTACTTGTATCGCAGAACAGTTTGACGGTATTTTCCGTCAGCACATGATGGGTGTAGCTGCTACTGACCGTGGTTCTACGGAAGGTATGAGCACAGAACAGATTTTGGATGCTTATTATGGCTCACAAGCTGTAATTGACGCACAGAATGGTATCTTGACTGATGCTTTGGTTGAAGATGCTGCTGATCGCGTTGTAAACGTTTACAACGGTTACATCGACCGTATCGTTTCTGCACCGGTTGTATTCAACAACTATGTGAAGAAATTCCATGAATCAAAACGCGTTGTTGTTGGCATGTCTAACAGCGTTGTAGGTGCAACAATGGGACAGTCTGTAAACGATATCATGACGCAGTTCGGTAAGGTTGCTGTTAAAACAGACAAGTTCTTTGACGTTCGCCGTCCGATCAAGGCTTCTGCTACAGCTTCTTCTCCGAAGGCTCCGGGTATTCCTGTTGCTGGTGGAACTAAGTCTGCTGTTGTTGCCGATACAAAAACCAACTTCGTATTACATGCCGGCTCTTATGGCTACTTGGTAACAGCTAAGAACCGTTATGGTGAATCTGCTCCTTTGAAATTGACGGATACTGCTCTGGCAGTTGCAGCTAATCAGTCTGTTGATTTGCAGTTTACCGCTCCGGTTGGTGGTGCTTACGCTCCTACTTGCTACGTTATTTACCGTACTAAGAAAGTAACTGCTTTGACAGATACGACAGAATACTATCCTATCTTCACTATTCCGGCTTCTATGCTGGCTGCTGGATATGATGGTGCTGCTGCAACAAAAGTACGTGACCGTAACCGTATCATTGCAGGTACGAAGTCTGCTTTGATTTATTACAACGACAGTCAGATCAACGAATACTTACAGTTCGGTGACACTCGCAAACTTGACTTTGCTATCACTGCACCGTCTCGTAGATTCGCTATCTTGAATTACGGTACGCCGTGTTTGTACCAGCCAGCTAAGATTTGCCGTATTATCAATATTGGTGACGAAGGTTTGGGTGCTTAAAGACAGTTTGTCTTGGCAAATTAATAGAGGGAAGGAAAGGTTCTATAACGCCTTCCTTCCCTATTTTTTATAATTAAAAATTTGATTTCGTATGAAAAAGATCGTATCAACAATATATAAAAACACTTCTATCCAGTTTTCGGATGAACTTGTTGTATTTGAAAACGGAAAAGCCGAAGTAAAAGATGAAACTTGGGAATATATCAAGGCAGGAGGTTTCCATGGTATTGCTTTGGAAGAAGAAGCGGGAAAACTTGAAAAAGAAAAAACGGAAGCTGAAAAAGATACAGATGAAGCTCTGAAAGTTTTGAAAGAGGAATATGAGTTTGAAATTGCTCGTTTGAACGGTATCATCAAAGACAAGAACAAGAAAATTGAACAGTTGGAACAGTCTTTAGATGTGTGGAGAAAAGAAGTAGAAAGATTGTCTAATGGCGGACAGCCGAAAGAAATTGTGGAAGATGCTGCTGGAGAAAACACAGCAACTGAAGAAGAAATTGCTTCCTTAAAGGAAGATATGTCTAAAATGACTTTTGAGGATTTGAAGGCACTTGCTATTGAAAACGGAATGAGCAAACAGAAAGCCGGAAGATTCAAAGAAGAAAGTCAGAAAGATGAACTGATTGATGCTATAATTGCGTTACCCAAAAAGTAAAAAAGACATTAAGTTATGCCGGGACAACTGATTTTTACAGTAAAGTACAAGAAAAATACGGGTTCTGTCATTTCCGTTGCGGAGATGTGGAACAATTACCTGTACGGTATCGCTATACAAGCCGGTACGGGGACTTCTTTTTCTGATGAATCACTTAGAACTTATTTGAGTGCTGCACAGAGAGAGATCGAGAATTATTTTAATCTCAAATTTGTAAAGCAATTAGTTGAATCGGAAACACATTCTTATTACAGAACAGATTATTTCCAACAATTTCCTATCATTCAAACTAACTGCCCGGTAAGAGTTCCACTTGCACTTACAGGTATGCTTAATAAGATGGAGCAGATTATTTACCCGCAAGGTTGGCTTAGTTGTGAGAAAGATATGGACGGGATAGGAAAACGAAGAATGAGTGTTGTTCCTACCGGTGCAAATTCGGTCAATGCGAACGCAGATGTTATCCTTACCGGAATGACAACTCAGATAGGCTTCCAGCGGTTTACAAACATACCAGATTATTGGGATATTCAATATATAACCGGTTTTGATTTGGATAAAATGCCTGCCGATTTGATTAATCTTGTTGGTAAACTTGCTTCGTTCGGCCCGCTTAATATTGCCGGAGATATGATATTCAGTTTACCCGGTATAGCTTCTATGCACTTGGAAATAGATGGATTAAGACAATCTATCAACTCTACCGCTTCTGCTGAAAATGCAGGTTACGGGGCACGCTTGAAACAGTATCAAAAAGAAATAGAGGAAACTGTAGGGCGGATAAAACTCGTGTACGATGAATTTAGGTTTTTAGTATTATAAGGAGGTGAATCATGGCAAAGAGCATTTTACAAACACCGGTTCCGCCTTTGAGTAATGCAAGTCCTGAATTTATACGTTCAGAGTTTGATTCTGCCGTTTATTTGAAAGGGTATGAGGTGATATTGGAAAAGGCGTTAAGATGTCCTTGTAATGCACCGGATGCGCCTTTAGTGGATTGCCAGAATTGTTTTGGTACAGGTTATTTTTATATCAATCCTACAAACACTCATGCTCTTATAACCGGCATAAACGGGGATAATAGTTACAAGCGTTGGTCAGAAGAACTGATAGGAACTATCAATGTAACGGTGACGGATACAGATAAACCGAATATGGGGTATTTTGACAGGATCACAATTCAAAAGGAATATTCTTATTTCAGCGAAAATCTTCCTGTCAGAACAGACGGAGAGAACTTTTTCATATTTACTACTTATAAGCCGTTATCCATATACAGCATACATGTGTTTGATGGTTCTACGATGCCTTTAAGACAACTTTCAGTGGCAGATTACAAAGTAAGTGATGCGAACCCTTATTGCATAATTTTGACTGTCGATATGGCTTCAAACCCAGTTGTGAGCGTTTATTATCAGCATCAACTGGAGTTTCATGTATTGGATTTCCCACACGAAGTACGTGCTTCATGGAAAAAGAATAAGGAATCAGGACAATTGGAAAGAACAAGGCTTCCTATCCAGGCGGTAGCAAGAAGAACACATTTGATAGTCTCTGAAAAACCTAATTTCGACGGTTCTGGCGTTATTTTGAACGATAACATACAAATGAAAGTGGTGGAATGATTTTACCGATAAACATAGATTTAGGTGATCTTGTGGAAGAGTTTAATCTTTCAGGGGATCAATCTGTGTTTTTAGGTTCTTCCATTATTGATGCGGTTGTCTCGGAATATCAGCTTAGGTGGCAAAATCTTATATCAAGCGAACTTCATAAGACAAGGAATGAATATAAAAGGGGAGTTTTCATAGAAAGGGAATCCCCTTTGTCTGTTACATTTGGATTGACAAATAGAGAATCTTCTATTCCTTTAATGATAGAAGAAGGGCAACCACCTTTTGATGAAAAAGAAGGATTTAGAAATTCCCCAAAAAGAAAAGAAGCGGAAGGTGGAGGTTGGTACATTGATATTCCTTTCCGTCACGCAACTTCGGAAGCGGTAGCGGATTCTGGATTGTTTTCAACTATAATGCCTCAACAGATTTACGATGCAGTTCGAAAGACAGGAAGACTGGGAATTGGAAATTTACAAGGAAGGTTTGCCGAAAAAGGAGAGAGGAAAGAGATAAACAGGTTGGGAGTAAACAAACCATCTTACATGCACAAAGCACCTATTTATCAAGGCTTGACGAAAGTAAACATTGCTTCTACTGCAAACGAAACAAGAAGTGGTTACTTTACATGGAGAAGGGTAAGTGACGCTTCTGATCCTAACAGTTGGTGGAATGGTGGTATTATTCCATATAAGCTCATGGACAAGGCTCTTGAACAAGCTAAAATAGATGTTGTCGCGGATAGGGTTATAAACGAATTTTTAAAGGCTATTTAGTTATGATACAGATAGTTAAAATAAAAAAGATTGTAGAAAGTTGTTTGGAATATGTTCAGACTGACTTTGAAAGTAAAAACAATGAAAAGGATTCTTTCTTGTATAAGGTGTTGGGAGACACGCAGGATGGTTCTTACAACTTCTATGAGCAGGCAAAGAATTTGTTTTTGCGGAAAGAAACGAACCCTAACAACATAAAGGTATTGCTGGAATATCCGAAGGACAGAGCAGGACTTCCATCTTATGTGATTCGTGAACCGGGAAAGAAAAGTGGTATCGCTAATTCTATAGGTAAGATAGAATCTTTTATGGGTGGCGTTCCTATGTACAGAGATACAAGACAGTATGGATTGGAAATTATGTGTTTTTCTGTAAACATGAATGAATCAATTCTGATGTCGGAAGTTTTGTATGCGCTTTTACTTGGTTCTTGGGACTTGTTGGCTTCTCAATTTCTCAAAATAGAGTTTTCCATGAAAGAACTGATGATGGAGAACCATTTGATGCCAACTCCTATTTTTATCCGTTCTATCGGATTGGAATTATCTTCGGAAGAAATAGCTCCAGGGCTTGTGGACACTACTTTACTTGGAAAGATCCTCTTTGGAAAGGTCAACCAAGTGGATAGTATTGCTCTTGGTGATTCGACTGCTACAGATGGGCTTCCTGGGGTGGAATCGGAAATTAAAGGCAGTTGGTAGTACGTTGATTGAAAAATGATTACCTTTGGAAAACAAATTTGAAGAAGGGAGTTTATACAACCATCTAATTATTTGGAGAGAATAGAGGGAATAAAATCATATAAATTCGATGAATAATTAATTGAAAATCAATAAGTTATGAGTACATCTTTTATTTTCAATAACAAACAAATAACTCTTCCTGGCGTTTATAGTCGAATTACAACGTCAGAAACAAGCCCTGCGAGAACACTTGATTACGGTCGTTGCATCATAGTTGACACAGGAGTTTATGGTGCTAACTGGTGCGGTGGTTCTGGCGTGGCTGGAGAAAACTATCAGAACTTGGATGCAGTTTACAGATTTGACACTCTTGCAGAGTTCCGTTCTTTCGTGAAAGGCGGCATGTATTGGAAGATTGCAGAGGCACTTTTTACACCGGATTATTCAAACCCTGCCTCTACTGGCATTTCACAGCTTTTGTTCGTTAGAGCCGCACAGACAGCTTCTGCAACTATCACTTTTGCAACAACGGCAGGTGGAACGTTTGAAGTTAAAACTTTGGACGAAGGAAAGGGAGCAAATGGTACACTTTCGGAAGCTGGCAATCTGATTACTGGTTATGGCGTTTCTATTGTGGCAGGAGAAGATGATCCTGAAAAATGGATCATGAAGTTTTACGTTGGCTCTTTTACCGGTTATGCAGAGGATGGTTATCCTATTGGAGAAACACCGGAAGATCAGGCAGCACCTACTTTGGTATTGCAGTCGCCTGAATTTAATAATATTCAGACTTTGATTGATTGGGCTAAATCAGACTCCAATTTTGCGAATTTGTTTGTATTGACAAGCAATGCAAAGAAAGAAGGTGAAGGAACTGTAGCGGAAAACGACGTAACAACGGCACTTGCAGGAAAGAAATTCGTACTTGCAAAAGGCGGTACGGAAACTTATAGTGCCGATTACATGACACAGGCTCTTTCTGCTATCACAGGGTTGGATTATAGTTTTGCTCTTACAGATCAGTTTGGACAAAATGCGGATTCTGCATTACAGAAACAGTATATTGCTCACATGAACAGTCAGGCAAAATACACCCATTTCTTGTTTGTTGGAGGATATGCTGATGCTGCTAATTTCTCTAAATCGCTTGATTTGGCAAAAGGATTTAACAGTGAACTTGTTCAGTTGGTACATGGAGGCGCAGGCATGACTTCCGGTATTACAGGTGTAAAAACACGTTGGTGGGGTGTGATGTATAATTTGTGTTGTATCTTGGGAAGAACAGCTGGAAAACCGCCTTATATTCCTGTTACAAACAAGACGATCGGTATCGACAAATTACAACATACTTTGAGTGAAGTTGAAAAAACGAAGGCTTTGGATGCCGGTATGCTTGTGACGGTTTACAATGATTACACGAACAATTTTGTTGTGTTACAAGGTGTGAACACTTTACAAGACAACAAGGTGTTATTCAATTCCAACGGACAGAGTCACAGTATCCAGTTCATGCGTATTGTTGCACAGATTAACAAGGAATTGGTTGTAAATGCTTCTATTGATCTGCTTGGGCAGGAAAATGGTGTAAATGTCAATACTTTGTCTGCTGGCGCGGTGAAGGACTGGACGGTTGCTTATTTGCAGTCAAGAGTAGCAACGGAAGCTCAGGACAACTTGCTTCTTTCTTTCAAGGATGTTGTCGTAACAAGACAGGAAGATGCTTGGTTCGTAACCTACAAGATCGTTGTGAATAATGAAATCAACAAGTTGTTCTTCACTGGTTTCTTAATTCGTGGATAATAATTCTAAAACATAGATATTATGCAGACATTCAGTGCACCTATGGCATATATCAAGATCGGCAACGAAACAGCCGGTTTTGTTAGAAATATAACCGTACAGGAACAAATCAACCGTGTGGATGTACAGGGATTGGGTAGTTTGCCTATTCAGGAAATTCCGCCTGTATCTTACAGATGTACATTCACTGTGGATCAGTTCTTCTTGTCCTTTAAAGCTCCGGTGGTAGAAGCAATGATCCATCGCTTGGGAACTTTGCAGGAAGTTTTGAACACTCTTACATTTGCAGAACAAGGTTTCTCTATCATGATCTATAAGAAATTGGTTCAGAACTTTGATGATTCTCGCAAGATGGTAACACAAGTTGATCCGACAGGGCAGACGATTGCTCTTTTAACTCCGTGTTTCATTGAAAATCAGAATTGGCAGTTGCAAGAGCAAAATGTGAGTGCTTACAATGTACAGGGACGATTCTTGCATCCTATTACAACTGCTGAATATTAATAGTATTTAATAACGCAAATTATAAAATTTGTTAATATAAGGGCTTTGGATTGATTTTGTAAGAATAAAATAAGTTGCTATATTTGCTTCGTTGCTGTGAAGCAATTACATTCAATCTTATTATTCATAATAAAGGAAGGTGGGCGTTTGTCCACCTTTTGTTTTTAGAAATTATTATTATTTTATTTGTTTGTATTGTAATTTTTACTATCTTTGTGGCGTGTATTAAAAATTCAATTTATTATGAGTAGTAGATTTAAAAGTTTAGCTGATCTTGATGCTGCTTTTCCTACAGAAGAAAGTTGCGTAAGATTTTTGGAAGCCCTTAGATGGGAAGATTCTTATCCTATTTCTCCTTATAGTAGAGGAGCTAAGATTAGGATTCGTGGTAATGAGTATATTTGTTGCGATACAAATAAGGCTTTTGATGTAAAAACGAAAACTATCTTTTTTAAGACATCAATTCCGCTTATAAAGTGGTTTAAGGCTTTGTGGCTGGTTTTGTACGATGATACAATAAATTCTGTTGAAATGGGCAGAAAATTGGAAGTAACTCAAAAAACAGCTTGGGAGATGATGAGACGAATAAAATTTTGTTTAACTAATTCAAATTGTAAATGATATGATTAATAAGATTGAGTGTAAAGGTGTTCTGCAATTAGGCGGTATGTCGATTTCTTGCTATGTTCTTGAAAACGGAATGAGGGTTTTGTCGGGGAGAGGTATGCAAGAAATTTTAAGAATAACGGACGAAAAACAAGGTGGGACGAAATTGCCTACTTTTTTAAACAATTCTACAGTTAAGCCTTTTATTTTTAGAGATTTAGAGCCGGGACGATTTCAGCCTTTAGATTGCTATCTTGGGAATCAAAAGGTAAATGGATATGAAGCTACTGTGTTGGTGGATATTTGTGATGGAATGCTTGAAGCAAGAAAGCATATTGAATTGAGTGACAGACAAAAAATAATTGCAGATCAATGTGAAATTTTGGTTCGGTCTTTTGCCAAGGTTGGAATCATATCTTTGGTAGATGAAGCTACAGGTTATCAATATGACAGAGAGAGGTTTGAGCTTCAAAAAATCCTTAACGCCTATATATCGGACGAAATATTGAAATGGCAACTTACTTTTACAGATGATTTTTATAAAAATATATATCGTTTATGGGGGTTGCCATTTATCCCTAAATATATTAGAAACAAGCCTTCTTTTATTGGAAAGCTAACAAACAAATATATTTATGAATTGCTTCCGCAGGGTGTTGTAGATAGAATAAAAGAAAAAACGGGCAAAACTTCAAAGGGGAATTGGAAATATAAGTGGCATCAATCTTTGACACCAGAAATAGGGAGAGAACATTTGAAGAAGCAGATTATAGAAGTTACAACATTGATGTCTGTTTCTCAAACGAAAGAACAATTTGACGATCTGTTCCAATTGAAATACAAAACACCTCCTATTCAGTTACAGACAGAATTTGAAGAAAATTCAAAAGAAGAAATTTGTGATGAATTTGATTCTTCTATGAGTAAAATCATAAGGACTTCTTTTGAATCAAATAAAGAGAAAGGGAATGAGTAATTTTTTCAGAAAGCGGAATGAAAATTCCGCTTTTCTCTGTTTTATATGTATATTTGCGCGTATCAATCAATTAAAAATCATATAGCATGGAATCCAAAGAGATTACAGTGAAAGGAAGAAAGTACGAGATCAGTTTTCCGAACGTTGGACAGTATTACCAAATTGAGGTAAACAAACAGAGACTTGGTAAAGGAAGTTATAATTCCATGATCGGCAACCCAACTATTTCAGCACAGCGTGCTTTGGATATGATAGATGTGGAAGCTGCCATTTCTGTTTTGTGTCCGCAACTGATGTCTGACTTGAAAGTAAAAAGTTTCTCTGAACTGGGACTGAAAGATTTTAAGGAGATCAGCGATATTTACATGAACGAGGTGTTTCCTTTTTTGAAAGAGGCTGAAAAAATACTTTCTTCTGTGGACTGATGAACCGGGAAGAATATAGGAATTTCGTCATAAAATGGAATAACACTTTCCCTATTGACAGGTGGTTTAGGAACAGGCACAATATCCCTTTCCTTTCGGAAGATCATAAGAAGTGTGATTTCTTTGCTGAACTTATGGAGTTCGAAGAAGAAAAGGCATTTTATGAACTTGGCCAAGAAAAGAAAGAAAAAGAGGAAAGAGTACAAGAATATATTCCCAATATCGGGGATTGGTTGAAAGCACCGGAAGGTGAAATTTCGGAACAAGATACTGCCTTCTATGAAGATCAGATGTTTAAGATGATAGAGATGGAGCAAAAGGCAAAAGAAAAAGGTAAGGAAAATGGATAACGAAAAAAGACTTAGGGTGTCGGTAGATGTCTCTCAACTTAGGTCGGTTTGGGAAGATATTGAAAAAATGCAACGAAGGATAGTTGAGAACAACGACCATATTCTTCGTCAGCAGAACGACGCACTTAACCAACTTAGGGAGCAATTGAACCTTTTGGGACAGCAAAATTCCGAAAAGGGTAGGCAGACTGCAACACCTACACGTCCAGTTGTCCAGCCTACACCGCAACCGGAAGGCGAAGATCAAGAAACTGCAACACCTACACGAAGGAGAAGAAAAAAGCAACCAGAAGCGGACATTTCGGATGAAAGAGGTGAATCCTATCAAGATAGAGGAACAAGAGCTATCGACTTATCATCTTTGCTTGGTGTAAATCAAGAAGGCTTTCGGGATATTGTGGAAGCCATTTCTTCCGGTAATAGCGATTTGTCTGATATAACAAAGCAAATTCTCCAAAACGTACAAGCAGGAGCACGCGCTTTAGAGGGGATACAAGAAGGTGTCTTTTCTATTGATGAAACTCTATACAATCAAAGAGGAACTTCTTCTGTGGGTGGATCGGGAATACAGCCTATTCCAGTGCCCACGCCATCACCAGTGCCAGCAAGAGAAGAATCACCTATTACAAGAGAAAGAAGGGAAAATGTACAAAGAGGAAGCGACAGAAGCACAGCTACCAATATCGCTACAAGAGTGATTTCCGGCGTTGGAGCTACATTCCAAAGTCCTGCTGCTATGGGCGGAGGACTTATATCTTCTTTGGGCGGAATTGTGGGAGAAGGTCTTTCTTTGATACCTGGTGTAGGAGGGTTTTTAGGTGGTGTAACCACTGCGGTCGCCAATGTCATGGCGGGAATTTTCACTACATCTGTTGAAAAGGCTATGGAAGCGCAAAAGAGAACCATACCTTATGCGCAGACAATGGGCGTTTCCGCAGGACAAGCCATGCGCACAGCCTTTGGAGAAGGTAGTTATGCTGCTGGTGCTCTTGGAATGAATGTAGGAGAGTATATTCAAAGACGTGCTGCGCTTATCCGTGCCGCCGGAGGAAAAGAGGGAACAGTTGCGCCCGTACCGGAAACACAAAGTTTGATGGCTGTACAGCGTTTGTATGGACTTAGTGACCGTACTGTAATGGGAATGCAAGGGGCGATGCGTTTTGCCCGTACAGAGGAAGAACAAACAGCTTCTTCATCCGCCATTATCCGTTCGTTTGAGCAGACCATGAAACAGCTTCAAATTCCTCTTAGTGAGATTGCTTCTACGATGGATGAAAGCATGACTACCTTTATCCGTTCTGCCGATGATATTCTTTCTCGTACAGGTGAAATAGATGCAGCAAGCATAGCTTCTATCATGCGTGCTGTTCGTTTGCAGACCGGAATGGAAGGTAGGCAATTGGAGCGCGTACAGCAGGCTTTCATGGGACAAGGGATTTCACAAGATGATGTAACTCAAACTCTTTTGTTCCGTGCTGCTCAACAGGCTACAGGGGCGACGAATCCTTCCGAGGTTCTTGCTGCTATGGACGATTTATCAAGAGGCGAAGGGGATAAAAATATAATGAAGCGGTTTCTTGAATCATTAAAGGAGATATCGGGAGGAAGTCTTGAAATGCTTCGTCACTTGATGCGAGGTGCTTTCACAAACCTTTCTTATACGGACATCAACAAGATAACAGAGCGCAGGGATATTGATTTTGGAGAGTTCTTTGAGAGAATGGAAGAATCCAGGCAGGCACTTAGGGGACAGAATGATCCGGTAAACAGATATGAGCCTACTGCGGCCGAAAGAACTGTTACGTCTGGCGAAAAGATGATGTCTACTTATGAAAACAGAATGATTGGAATTGGTGAAGCAAATATAGACAGATTGGGTAAGATATTGAATGCCTTGAACGCCATGTACACGGCTACAGCTAATTTCCCTACAGCGTTGGAAAAATTTATATCAGAAAATAAAGAAAAAATTAAGGATGGTGGCATGGATTTATTATCATCCGCACCATATGGAATTGGCATGATTCCAGCAGCATTATATAAGATAGGGTTAAAAGAATTGGTTAAATCTTTAGCTTCGGAGGACAACAAATAATGGCAGAAAAAGATAACAATAAAACAAGCATACCGCCAATATACCCACTTCCGGCGTATAGGTATTCTACTATACAGGATTTTATTGATATATGGCAAAAGGTTATCCCTACTGGGAAGAAAAAATATACCCCGTCTGATTTATTGAAAGTAAAGAACGAAAAAGGGGTTTCCAATCTTGATATTATTTGGGGGACTTATGACAAAGAGGAACAGGTTAAATACAAAAGCGATTATGATTCCGGTACGCTGCCTTATGTAAAGCAAGGAACAACTTTGTTCTGCCCGAAAGATGATACACCATTATCTCTTACAAAAGCTGCGAAAGAAGGACAATTTGTATCACAAGGAAGTTTTAAGGCTTATTGGGGAGAAAACTATGAAAGCCTGATAAGTGATGAAGAATATTTGCCCGATACAAGTATAACTTCATCACTTAAAGGAACAGGGATAAATGCTAAGATAATTTCCATGAACGTAAGAGCATGGATATATATCAAGGCTTTGGATAAGGTTATGGATCTGTCCCCTTATGTTTTGCAGGTGGTAACGACAAAATCGAAACAGACGGGAGAATTTACCGTTTTGCTATCTCCTTTCTATGCCAATGAAAGTTCTTTTGCTTTTGGAGAATCTATCGTGGAACAGTTTAATCTTGTTTCTAATAGCGGAGCACAGGTCAAGTCTTTTCAAGAAAAGTTTATTCAAAACAATGATATAGTCTTTATCCGGTTTGAACGTTTGAAAAAGGAAAAATCAACGGGAGATTTGGATTTAGGAAAGCAAGTGAATCTGGAAATTCCTGTTTCCAAAATAGCTAAAAACAATATTTGGGATATGATAGGGTTTGTGGACACTTGCACATCCTCTTTTGAAGCACAAGGAAACATAAAATCCATCACAATAGAAGGAAGGGATATAAGCAAACTCTTTATGGAGGACGGGTGCTATTTCATTCCTTTATTGAACGCTACTGATACGTTTTCCCATTGGTATGAGATGAGCGAGGATAGTATTTGGTTTAAAAGGAATGTTCTTACAGGAGCTTTTTCAAATCTTTTGTGGTCATACGCGGAAAAACCTATACGGGAGTGCTTATGGTTTATTGTAAATGTCATGTCAACAATAGGAATAGCCAAAAATAGCGTGTTTGATTCCTGGCAAGGCAAGAGAACAGAAGGGTATGATATTGGGACAAAAGAAAAACGTCCTGTTAATGGTGTTTGGCAGATAGTAAAAGTATTTGTGGAGGATATTCTCGAAAAAAGAGTTCTTATCGATTCTTCTATTGCCAATCCGAACGGCACGTTATTGGAGTATATGACAAGGGTATGTCAGTTTCCTTTGGTGGAATTTTACTTTGACACCTATATTAATACGATAGATATAGTTGTAAGACAGCCTCCATTCAATAAGGATGCTATTTTGGGAGCTTATAAGAACGGGCAGTATGTGACGATTACTTCTGGCAATTTACAAGGATATGATTTGTCTTATGATACAAGAAGTTATTCTTGGTATCAGTTAAGAGTGATGGATAATCATGCTGGACAAAGGAACACAACAAGTCTTGCTTTTGTTCCTATTGTGTATTTGGATGATTATGCCGAAGTGTTTGGTAATAAGAAAATGTCTTTTACAGATCAATATTTGAACTACAAGGAAACGGACGGAGTAAACAAGACGCAGACATTATCCAATTTTCAAGAAGCAGCATTGAATGATCTTATATACATTCTGGAATCAACAGCTTATCTTCCTTTCACAAGAACAGGCACGATTACAATAAATGGTGACAGACGGATAAAGGTTGGCACTTTCGTTTATTTTGAGCCAACAAATGAATTTTTTTATGTATCCTCTGTTGTCAATAATGTTTCTTTTTTGGACGGAAATTTACAAAGACAGACCATTATACAAGTAGAAAGGGGTATGTACGTGCCAATTCTTTCCAATTCTTTCTCTTCTGTAAAGGATAGACAGGATAATGCAGGGAAAGAAAGTAAAGATGTGAAACCGGATTATTTCAAATTGGTTGATTTGACTGAAATGAAAAATGCAGTCAAAGTAGCTCAAAAAGATCAGATCGCTACACTTGTTTCTCCAAAAGTGGATAGAGATCAGTTTGAATATTTTCTTAATCGTAAGATGTTCAGTTAGTTATGGCAGGTGGAAAAGTAAGAAAATTGAATGCGTCCCCCGAAGCAATTTCATTCGGGTTCATTGTTGTTCCCAATGGAGTGGACAGGGATTTGTATGTGGAAACTTGTTTAAGGAGAGGTCGTGTTTCTGTCATGGGAAATGGGGGAGCTTTCTTTCGGGATATTTATATAACAAATGAAGTTTTGGCTAATATCGAGTTCCCGGAGAAAGAAAATGAACAAGGGTCGGCTGTAGTGATAGCGAGCAACCCGTATGACGGTGTTCCTATTGTGATAGGGAGCTACCCGAGAAATGATCAGTCTCCTATGTGGAAAGAGAATACATTCCAGTTCAGAAAGACAGTAGGGAATGTGACTGCATCCTTATCGCTTGATCCGGCTAATAATGCAGTAATTGTTTCTATCAATTCTCCTAAAAAAGCATCCGTAAAGGTACTTGCTACAGGATCAGAAGAATCGGAGGTAATTGTTGAATCCACTGGAAGCGTGAATGTGACCGGAGGAACAAATGTTTCCGTAAAGGGATACACACAGATAGAGGCAAAGGTTGTGAATCCAGAAAAACCGGAAGAAGAGGAAAGAAAAGTCTCTATGGATTTGGAAAAGGTTTATTTTCATTGGAAAACGGAGGAAATGGAACAATCTTTGCAAGTGGATAACACAGGTGTTGCTGTGAAGATTGGGGAAGATGTACAAAGCACGATAACGAAAGAACAGTTAGATTTGAAAACGGGAGCATCTACTTTGAAAATGAATAATGATATTATTGAGTTCAATGGCGGAGGGTTGAAAGGTTTGGTTGAATTGGATAATCTTACAAGTAAATTAAATGGTTTTGTAAATACATTCAATTCCCATACCCACAACGTCCCGGCAGGCTCATTTCTTGTTGGAGCAACGGCTGGCGTGCCAAGTCCCGCTCCTGTTCCTGTTACATCTCCTATGCAGACGGCACAAAATTTCGTTGCTTCTGATTATGAGAACGAAAAGATAACACAGGGTTAGGATATTGAAAAGAAATTCGTACTTTTGAACAAGTTAAAATTATAAAGCCGTGGCAGTTTTGGATTCAGTAGTAAAAACAGCAAAATCGACACTTAAAAATTTGGGTCGCTCCATGATGGCAGCACAGTTCCCGAATGATTTTGAAGTGTATATGTGTTCTTTGGAGTTGGCAGATTCCAAAGGAAACACAATTGATGTCTTTACTTTCCCTATCAGCCCGGAGAGTATAGATAAGAGTGAACCGAAAAGAACGACAGTAGTCAACACGGCAGGAGGTGTAACCGTTCTCACTTCTCCTGTTTTCATGCCGCAGACGATCACGATAAAGGGGAATTTTGGAAGGACATTCAAGATTCTTTTAAGCGGTTCTGATAGCGTTTCGTTGACAGGTGCAGCTTTCAGTATCTCGGCAGGGAAACGCTATCTTTATCAATTACAGGGAAAATCCACAAGTTCTCTCACTATGCCTTCCTTTGATGCCGGCATCAAAACGGGATACGGTTGTATCAAGATACTGCAATCCATTATAGATAAAAGCAACGGAGTGGATGAGAACGGGCTTCCCATGAAACTTTTCTTCTATAACATGGCACTTGGTGAAAGCTATCTTGTTACAATCCCACCGCGTGGCGTTAATTTCAGTCAGAGCATATCAAAGAATATGATATGGGAATACAACCTTGAAATGACCGTTATAGCTCCTTTAGAAGCAGTTTCGGGAGCGAAGGGTAGTAAGGGTTCACTTTTGGAAATGTGTGCCTCTAACGCGATACAAAAGGGCATAAACGAATTTGCAAGTTCAATCTCTAAAGGTCTGCTGGGTAATGAATGAAGCATTTGAAAAATTTTACAACGTAACGGGATATGATATAAAGTCGTATTTCCAGAAGTTTGTTGATTTCTGTACCAACGATTATCCTCTTATTGTGGATTATTATAGTAATGGTGGGGAGATGGACAAGGATTCTTTCTTGCGCCTTGTTGAACTTGTGAGAGAATCGGAAACGATTGAACCTTTGTTCATCCTACATGAAAATACTCTGGACGATATTTCCATGTGGGATATTCTGGACAATTTTACGGAAACGCAGACAAAACTTTCCACTATTAAAAGTTCTGCAAGGTGGCTTAGAAGTTCTTCTTTAGACAGGAACAATACTTTGCAGATGGAAAAGACACTTCGGACAGGTGAGCGTTTTGAAGATGTGGCACGTCAGCTTAACAGTTCCAACCCAGAAGATGATTGGATGAACATTACAATACCGCAGTATATAGAAGAAACTGATTATTCGTTCTCCGATGGAGGGAACAAGTTCTATATCAATTTAAAGAACGCTGGGAATAATTATCTTGATACTGTTGTGGACGTACTTGTGGGAGATAATATCTTGGGACGTGACATAGATGTGAATTTTGTCTTTGAGAATGACGATTTAAAGATAGTGATAGGCGATGATGCGATCCGACAGGCTTTGGATACTATTCTTTCCTCTCAAAAAGGTGCTATACCGGAGTTTAAGGATTACGGAATAGCCAATGAGTTTATTGGAACAACGGTGAACGCAATTCAATACCCTTCTATTTTTAAGGATGTAATGAACATGTTCCAAAGGGATTCAAGATGGGATTCTGTGGAATTGATAGATGTAAAAAGAGAGGAAGATGCCGTATTCCTTTCTTTGCAATGTAAAACGGTAACAAAGAAAGATTATTTAGTAAATGTTCCTATATAATTGATATTCAGATGATTACAAAAACAAGTGCAACAATAACCAATCTAAAGAATCTTTTTATAGAGATGTTTTTGGATAAGACAGCCAAAGTAAGTAATGTGGCTGACGGTTCGGTTGTGAACGCTACAGCATTTGGAGTGGCAAAGGTGGCACAGAAAGCCATGAAGGATATTGCCATAAAGGAAGTGCAGATATTTCCAGATACAGCTACAGGCGTTTATTTGGATAAGGCTGCTGCTTTGTATGGTGTCAGCCCGCGTAAAGGTGCTTTGGGTTCTTCGACATATATAAGGGTATCTGCTAATCCAGGTACAGTATATGATACGTCTGTTACTTTTGTAAATAAAAATGGTATTCGTTTCCAAGTTGATGAAGCATTGACTGTAGGGGAAAGTGGTTATGGATATGTAAAGGTAAGAAGTATCAACGCAGGGTATTCCACAAATGTACCGCCTAATAGCATTACTAATGTTTCTCCGCAGCCACAAGGTCATATCGAATGTACGAATGAATATTATGCTATTGGAGGACGTGATAGTGAGGATGATGAAACGTTTAGAATCCGTATTAAGAACAATCTGAATATCCTTAGCAAGAATACAATAGAATACTGGACACAGACACTTAGCAACATAGACGATCGTGTCTTAAAAGTAATGAGTGCCGGTCTGGACGAAAAGGGCATATATAATCTCTATGTTGTTTCGCAGAACGGTATTTTCTTTACCGAAGAAGAACTTGATACACTTCTTGAAAGCGCACAAGGTTATTTTGGTATTTCAGAACTGAATATTGAGGGAAAGGCAGTTGGTATAGGTATTAAGAATATTGATTGGTTCTATGTAGGTTCAGAAAGAGGATTGGATTTCCGTGTTCAGCTTCAACCGGATTACGATGTGTCTACTGTGCGTCAGAGCATACAAGTGAACCTTACTAAATATCTTGATTTTCGTTTTTGGACACCTGGAAAAATCGTAGAATGGGACGATTTGCTGGATATTGTAAAAAAGACCGATGGCGTAAAATATGTGCCGGACGAGTATTTCTTTCCGTATTACGATCAGCAAGTCCCGGCAAATCAGCTTCCGCGTATAAGGGGGTTTGTGATGCGCGACCAGGACGGAAATATTTTGTACGATTCTGATAGCAACCTCTCTCCGTTGTTTTACCCGTCTGAACCGGAGGATTTGTTTGTAGGCATCAACGACAGCTCACTCAACCTTTATCAAGAGGTTTATTTCAATGTGACAGATTCGGAAGGTGGCACTGTGGAAGGTGCAAATATTTCTATAGGAAACAATGCTGTTATAACAAATGACAATGGGCAAGCTATTATCCAACTTGCAAACGGACAGTATGAATATATTGTTTCCGCTTCGGGATATATCCCCGTAGAAGGAATGTTTGTAGTGTTGAACGGTAGTGTTTCCATTGATGTACAAATGGCTTTAGCTCCTTATACGGTCACTTTCCATGTGACGGACGAAAAGGGAGGGGTTGTTCCTTATGCAAATGTAATGATGGATAACAGAACAACCACTACCAATTTGCAAGGTGTGGCTTCTTTGTCCGCAAGGAACGGGAACTATCCCTACACTATTGAAAAGTTGGGATATGATGAGTATTCCGGCAGTGTAGTTGTGGATGGTAGAGATAAAGAAGTATATCCTGAATTGGAATTTAAGGTATGGACGATTACTGTCATTGTAAAGGATAAGGAAAATCAGCTTATACCGAATGTCATTGTAAAGGTGAACAATGGAGAATATCTTACGAACCAGCATGGAGAGGCGGAAATACCACTTGTAAATGGTGAATATCCTGTAACAATCGAAAAGACAGGGTATGATACTTTACAGGGGGAAATTAAGGTCAACAACCAGAATGCGGACGTTACCTTTGAGATGGATTTCTTTTTATACAATGTGGAATTTAATATTTCGCAGGTAAATCAGGGGAATCCGGCAGAAGGAGCTACAATCAAAATAGAAGGACAGCCGGGAGTATTGAATGTAAACGGTTCTGGACAAGCTACTATAAAATTAAAGAGTGGAAATTACAGCTACACCGTGCAGAAAAAGGGATATGATGATTTGACCGGATCGTTCAACGTAGAAGGACAGGATACATTTATTCAAAGAACCCTTGTATTGAAACATTATAATGTGGTTATCACTGTTCTTGACAGTGATAACAGTAGTCCGGTACAAGGAGCAGCAGTAAATATCAATGGTTCTTCTTATCCTACAAATGAAAGAGGGCAAGCTGTTGTAAGCCTTCAAAACGGGACATATCCTTATACCGTAACAAAGTCGGGATATTATGACGGCAGTTCTTCGGTTACTGTTCTTGACAGTGATAACAGTAGTGTAATAAGTTTGCAAGCAAGACTTTACAACGTTATAATGACTGTCAAGAATCCACTGCAAGAACCTATTAATGGTGCTACAGTGGAAATAAATGCAACATCTTATCAGACACAATCCAATGGACAAGTATCTTTGCAATTAAAAAATGGCACTTATCCATTTACAGTGACAGCTTTAGGAATGGACGATTATTCCGGTGAATTGGAAGTGGAAAGTGCGGACATTCCGTCTTTTCCTGTAAATATGGAGTACAAGAAGTATAACGTTGTGTTTACTGTACAGACGGATGAAGGCGTTGCTATTGAAAACGCCAATATTCATATCAATGAAAACGATTATAAGACTTCACAAGGTGGGCTGGTAACAGTTCGTCTTTCTGACGGGCAGTATCCTTATACGGTAACGAAGGAAGGTTATGTTCAGACACAAGGTAATGTGGAAGTTTCCGGTAGCAACAAGAACGTATTAGCTCAACTTACCCCTATATCATATAATATTACGTTTGTAGTAAAAGATAACATGGCTTCGCCCAATCTTTTGCAAGGAGTGTCTATTGATATAGAAAATGAGGACAAGACAGTTACCACAAATGCGTCAGGAGAAGCGATAATCAGTCTAAAAGCTGGTAAATATACCGCTTCATTCATGAAGAACAGCTATAAGACTGAAACTCTTTCATTTGAAGTAACTGGAGAGGCTACGTTTACGCAGATATTGAAGAAGATATGGAATCTTACCTTTAAAGTGACCGCCGCAGGAAAATCAGGCTTAAAAGATGTGACTGTCAGTGTAAGTGGACCGGCCATATTAAGCGGTAGCCCTATAAATCTTAAAACAAAAGAGGACGGGACGACTGATCCTGTACAAGTAGTGAATGGTGCTTATGATTGGAGTGCGTCACTCACAGGATATTCACCGGAAGAAGGTGTAGGCAGCATACAAGATGCCGATCAGCAAAAAGCGGTTGAACTGACTTATGGATTTGAAACGACGTTTATAACTTCACCAGCCACACAAGGCGTTGTAATTTATATTGACAGTTCCGAGAGGATTGTAACGGGTCAAGATGGGACAGCAAAGATAAATTTGTCTACAGGGGTTCATAGCTATACTTTCACTAAAACAGGTACTATTGGTGGCTCCGGCAGCGTAACAATTGAAGAAGCTGAAAAAAGTGTAGAACTTACACTTATAGCAGGAGCATCTGTTACTTTTCATACCAAAGTAGGAACTTCCAATTTGGGAAATGTAAAGATTATTGTAAGCGATGATGGCGCAAGGGTACTTCCTGAAACGATCGTAACAAACGATCAAGGAATTGCAGTGATTACACTTCCTACAGGGGATTATCAATATCAGATTCCTACTACAAGTATGGATAATCCTAATCTGGTGGAAGTGCCAAGCGGAACATTTAGTGTGGCAACCGCCGCAAGCGCCATTGAATTGGATTTGGCTGATTATGTAAAATACAATGTTACTTTCCAGACTGTTCCATCCACACAAGATGTAGCTATAAGTTTTGCCAAGGCAGAATCTCCAGACACACCTGTTGCAAGTGGAGCTACTGCTTCTAACGGCATTCTTACTTTGACTTACAAGAACGGACAGTATATCTATACAGCAAAGAAATCCAGTTATAAAGATGTAACAGGTGAATTTACAATTGCTGGTGGAGATCAGAACATAACGGTTGAGATGCTTCAAATTTCAACGGTTACATTTACTGTAAAAAGTCAAAATGATAGTTCTCCTATTGAGAATGCTGCCGTTGAAATGGTGGATCAAAGCGATTCATCTAACAAATACAAAGGAACAACTAACTCGTCTGGCGTAGCTACTATGACGTTTGATAGTAGCGGGTTTGAGTGGTCACAAGATAGTGATGCGGATTTTTCCGAGGGGTTGGATTTTTACACACCCAGTGTATATACTCTTCCAACACAAGACGTTCCATGGACTGAGGAAGAATTTAAATCCAATTTCCCTAAAGGATTTTGTGTAAATCCTATGACTGAATACAAACAGCCACCATCGGACACTGTTTCAAAATTGTTATTTTTTATTGAAGATACATTTACTAAAATAACGGGGCAATGGGATAGCAATCACAAGACATTTACTTTAAATGAAATTGTTCCCAAATCAAAGGATATTGAAGGCTATTTCTTTTGGGCGGATGCAGGTGGCATCCTTGCTTTTGGCAGATTGTTAGATCAATCTGCTAAAATAAATTTGGGTGATATAGATATGGGGATATCTGTAGAAAACATTCCAGAAAAATTTGATATTAGTTATGGAATTTCAGACACAGGAAGTTCAGTATCAATGATTTTATTTAAGGAAGGCGTAATAGAGAGAATCCAGCTATCTAATTTTGCTTTTGACATCTCCAATGATAGGGGGTCATATTTTGATATAAGTATAAAGCCAAAAGAAGGTGTAAATATTACTTTGGAAGATTGGAAGACTGTGAATAATGTTAAAATATCTTTCTATGGCAAAAAGGTAAAAAGTTCGGATATTCCAGCAGGCAAGGTTCTTTATGGGAACTATGATTATACAGTTACCCCGCCTTCTCTTTTGGAAGTACAATCAGGCACGTTGAATGTAAATGCGCCTGCCATCAACAAAGAAATTTTGATTGCAAATAATGTAGATGTAACATTTAAGGTAACTTCAAAACAAGATTCATCACTTATTTCCCGTCCCAAAGTTGGTGATTTTGTGTATGGTGACAAAACATGGTCAACTGAATTGGATAGTGCTAAAACTTGTGTCGGTGTCATTACTGATGTAAGAAGCAAGGATTTTGATTTTATTGCTTTGCAAAATGTGGACGCGACGTTTTGGACACAGACATTAGGCATTATTTCTAATGTAGTTACCGAAACAAACGAATCTTTAGCCATGTGTGACTTCGCAGGTAAGACAAATTCTCAAAATATCATACTTACGAAACCAACGGAAAGCACGGCGGCACATCAGTGTGCAGCTTATTCTACAGAAGGATTCGGTACAAATTCTTGGTTCTTGCCTTCTTGTGGACAGTGGGGTGTAGCTCAATTAAACAGAGTTAAGATCGACACTTCAATAAGTGCGACAATCGGTTCAGATCCATTGAGTAGTGGTTCATATTGGACTTCGACACAATATAATTCAAATGATGCTTGGATTTTTGGTTGGGTTAATGGCACAAAAAGGGGAACGACCAAAAGTAATTCATATACAGTTCGTCCTTTCTGCACCTATGAATACAATCCTGTTCCAAACGGTGTATATATTTATGATAAAGATAATAATCGTTACACAAAAGAAGAATGGGTATCATCTGGTAAAGGAACATCTGATGTATGTGGTATAGGCATTTCAACCGATACCAATTCGTTCATGATATCGACAGCCATAAGTGCCCAAAGCTATCCTTTTGGTGGGCGAGACACTTTGATTCCCAATGTACCGTTGTTAAGTTCTAATATACCAATCTCAAACTTAAGTAAAGCAACGCATGGTTTTATTTACACTGATGTGATAATATCTGCTTTAGGAATTGACAACGCACTTGCGGCAAAATATGCTAAGACATATGCGTTTGGGAATGGACAAAGTGGTTATTTACCTTCATTTGGTGAGGTAAATATTTTGTATTCTTACAAAACACAAGTAGAAGAGATTTTGAGCATGTTGGGTCTTTCTTTATGGGGGAGCCAATATATTCAAACATGTACCCAGTTTGGACCTACTAATAACGCGGCTCTTTATTGGCAAGATGGAAAATCTCTTCAACCAGTTAAAAATAGCAGTTTTATAGTTTTACCTTTTACTCTTCTTCCTTTACCTAATCCAGCATCCCCTATTCAGAACGCTCTTGTAAAAATGACATCTGCATCAAACAATTATCAGCAGAACACAAACAACAATGGAGAAGCTGTTATTTCCGCTGCATTAGGTGTTGATTATGATTATGAGATCAGTGCCGATGGTTATGCAACGCAGAACGGGAAAGTCGGTGTATTAAATGAAGCGAAAACAATTGAGGTTACTTTGCAACCTGTAAGTGAGCTTACAGTAGTTGTCCATAGGAACACATTAGACGGGGCAACTGACATTTCCGGCGTACAGGTTGTTGTGACTGAAAATAAGGAAGGAGGGGTGCAGATGGCTTCCGGTACAACTTCACAAAACGGGACAGTCGTTTTATTTGTACCGGACGGAAGCTATAAAGTAGCTTTTTCTAAAGATGGATTTGAAAGCAAAGAGGAAACGGTTGAAGTAAGCGGGAAAACTGCGCTTAACACCTTCCTTTTGCAGATATACAATACTATTAATGTTCAGGTAAGAAGAGTTGGCTCGATAAACTTTTTACCTTCTATATTGGAATTGAGACAGTCTGATGGAACAACCGTTTTGCAAACAGCTAATATAGGTGGAAATGGTTCTGGTAACTTTACAAATCTTGTTTATGGTAAGTATGTCCTATATGTTGCAGAAAGCAACAATGCAAAAGAAATGAGGCAGGAAATAACTGTAAACAGTGAAGGAATGCAAATACAAATGAATCTTATCCCTCTTTATGATCTGGTTGTAAAGGTATTGCCTTCTGGTGGTAACGTTACTTTCACTGGTTCGGATGGTGTTCAAAAACAGGCTTCGACAAATGTTTCAAACAATGCAGCGTTTTACAAGATTCCTGCTGGAAATTATTCTATTAATGTTACAGGAGATGCTGGGTTTGAACCTATCAATACAACAGGCGTAATCGAACAAACAGCCGATCAAACTGTGAATTTGGAATACACCCTAACCGAACCGAACAAGTTGGTGCAGATAACAAGTGACCAATCCAATTACCAATTAGATACTTCTTACAAATACGTTTCAATGTTACTTGTAGGAAGGGGAGGCTATGGTAAAGATACCGACAATACTCCAAATGCACCTGATTGGCATGGAGGATGTATGGGTGGAGATAGTGCAATTGTTGCCTATCGTAAAAATTTTGAGATAGGTTCATCTGTAACCGGGGTGTGGGGATTTAACACTATATCTTTCAGAGAATCAACATCAAACGGCACAGGACTTTATGTGAAATTTACATACTATAGCTTCGTATATGAAGTATTTTTGGGTGATCAAAAAAATGGACAAGAGTATAGAGATATATATTGGTCTTTCAAAGTGAATGGTGAAGAAAATAGTTCAGCGTTTGTTTATGGCAGGAATGAAGGAGGTCTTGCGGCACCTGGTTTAGTTGCCGGAGCAGGCGGAAGTTATGGTAATGGACAATATGACGAATCTGTAAGTTCAGGAACAAAATATGGTGGATCAGGTGGAGACGGTAGATATGGTAATCAAGGACCTGAATACAATACAGGTCTAAAAGCTAATTCTGTCATTCCTGTACAGTCCATTTTTGGAGGAACAGGAGAAGGTGCGGGAAGCTATTTTGATATAATTACCAACTGTAAGGCTGGCGGTGCTGGAGGATATGGAGACGGCAATATGAACGGCAAAGCCGGGTATGGTGCTGGTGGCACGGCTTTCAAAACATCTTCATCTTCAACTGATTTATATGATGAAGGTGACGGTATCATTTGTTTGTATTACCGCAACACCCCAATTTAAAAACAAATGAAGGGAGAGTGTCTTTTACTCTCCCTTTTGAATGTCAAATAGTTAGGGGATCATTATGATAGTATAGACAGACAATACCGCTACCTTCAACGTTGGTATTACCTGCATCAACATCTCCCGGATTAGCGCATTGTCCAGAACCATATCCTGCCGTTCGTACCGTGCCGACAATAGTTTCATTCGAATCGCCATATCCTGCACCTCCCCAACATGCCGCTCCGGTTCTTAATCCGCTGTTCGTGTTCAAATACCCTGCACACCCCTCGCTTGTTCCTCCAAAAATAGATCGTACAGGAATGGAAACGGCTGACGTGATAGGATTGGTTTCACCTGCAAAATTCTCGCCACGAGGCGTGCTGTATCCATACGTTCCATCTCCGCCTGGTGCTCCGCTTGGCTGCATACGTCCGTAGCTGCTGCTTGTTGTAAGCAGTTCTTCTGCATTCTGACTTCCGTAGCTTCCTGTAACATAGTAATTAGCAACAACATGTGTACATACGCCGCCTGAACTTTTAGCACTGTATGTGGGGTATGTTCCCATAGTAAAAGAAGAATTGAATGATGAATCCTGTTCTGGGGTTAGTTGCCCGTTATAAGCAATCAAAGTATAAAGTACATTGGCAACCTTTATGTTCATGACCGTACCTACCTCCCAACTTCCTGAATTATAAGCTGTTTGGAAGGTAATTGCTTGTATTTTGTTATCAGTTAAATCAGACATTCTTATATTGGGGATATATCTAAAAAGTCCTGTTGTTCCACCTTGCATTCTAAAGCTGTTCCAGCTATCCCAAATAATGCTGCATCCACCTCCCCTTCCTACAAGTAACATTGAAACGTATTTGTAAGAAGTATCTAATTGGTAAGAAGATTGGTAAAGGAAAAAAAGAAAGAAGTGCAAGTTTATCATGTTTGTTCGGAAAAGATTATCTTTGTGACAAGTAATTACTTAGATAAAACAAACAATTAAAAATCATTGCAATGGATATAATCAAAAGAACAGTAACAGCTAATTCAAATAAACTTGTTACAACTAACGGCGAAGCCGCACCTTCTTTAATCAGCAGTGCATGGAATTTTGCCACAATTGAAGAAGATATTGTGCTGATTGACCAAAACGGACAAAAAGTTCCGTTTGTAGTTATTCCTCTTTCCGAAGGGGCAATTAAGGTAATCCTTTCAGGTGGAATGGAATATACCATTTCGGAAGCGGAAGTGAGTGCAAATATAGGAATGCCACTCATGTACATGGTACAAAAGATTCTGAAAGACGGAACAACGGCAACTTCTTTGAGTATAGGTATCTAAAGGAAAGGAATCAGCAATGAATTTAATAGGAAATATTAATGCAATTCCTTTTAGGAGATTTAGGGGAGGGGTGGAGTAGCTCCTTTTCCATCTATTCCTGGTATGATTGCAAGGTATTCAGCATTAGGTCTTACTAATGAACAGATGGCTGTCAATCCTGTATGGGTTGATAAGACAGGTAATGGGCATGATTTACAAATGAAGAATTTCGCTTGGAAGGAGGGTTCAGGTATTAGTGATGTTTATCTCGGCGCACTCGTCTTTGATGGTGTAGACGATTATGGTGTCTGTGATAACTTCCCTGTTCTGACTAAGGAAAAGGGATATACGGTTGTGGCGTTGAGACAATATTTATTTAATGCAACAGATAAAATTATGTCTTTGGTCACAAATGCTCCTAGTTCTATAGCATCACGTTCTACCTTAACATTTGAATTAATAAGTTCAACAGGAAAGAAAATAAATTTTTCATTTGGAAAAGGTAATCTGGTAAGCGATTTTGAGCCAAATGTGTTTTCTTATATGACGAGTAAGTCTTATAATGGGAAAACCATCACCCCTGGAGATGTCACAGAATCCAACGAAAGGATTTTAGTTGGAAATTTTTCTAAAAATGGGGAACATGGGAGTAATGTTGCTATCTGGGAACTTGTATTTCTCGACCACGATGCCACCGAAGAAGAACTGACCAAGATCAAAGACTACTTCGTTAAAACCTATCCCTGGCTCTTCCCCGACCAAGCATGGACAGTGGTAGGCAAAACCAACGAGGACGAAGATCGTGCTACTATTGCCAACATTACGGGCAATGGTAATGATCTTGTGCTGTCTAATTTTGGGTTTGCAGAAGGGAGTGGGTATGGATTGTATGCTGAGAATTATGCTGGTGGTAGATGGGTTAAATCTACTAATAGAGCGGATTTAACTTGGACGAGTTATTCTGTAAATATAACTTCAGTTAAAGTTGCGTCTACACAGTTATATTATCAATCCTATCCTGAACAACCTTCTTTTATAGTTCCTTCTTATAAGATAAAAGTTTATGGACTGAAAGATGGTCAAACCCTATCTTATAGACAAGCAACTTCTGAAGGACAACAGATATACAAAATATCAGAAGATGGAACTTATACATTACCGTCTTTTCCATTTAAAGCAAATGGAGATTGGTATGGATTTACCTTAAATAAGGTACAAGAATCCTGTGACATTACTATAGAGCAAATCCCCGAATACGAAGGATATCTGGTTACTGATGGGGTGGATGATGTTATACAAAGTAAAAGGTTCTTGTTGCATAGAAATTGGACAATGGTGGGTGACTGGAGGTTTATGCCACCAGAAAAAAACACAAACAGTGGGATAGTTAAATCACCAGCTATAAGATTATATAATCAACTTAACAACATTGCAATATACATCAACAGAACTACAAACCCCAAATCGATTTCTGGTAGATCAATAAAAACTGTTTGTTCAGATGGTAGGATATACTTAGATGATTGGTCTGAATTTTTAGATACCGAATTACAAACAGATTTTGACAATAATACTGTAATTAGTATCGCTAATTATGGAGTTAATTTTACTAAGATGATATTTAAAAATTTATCATTTTATGATAATCAATTGCTCTCCAAAGACGACTGTATCAAAGCCTACAACTACCTCCAAACCCTAAAAGCAAAGTAACATGAGATTGGTTGAAAAGCATATTGTTAAAGATAACCGATTTGAAGATATTTGTTTCAAATCAGGTCTGTTGTATAATTATGTCTTATATAATGTACGTCAAGGAATTTTCAACGAAGAGTATCTGAAAGAATATGAATTTTCAACCAAACTTTGCAAAGAAAACCAATTTGATTTTAGAAATCTTCCGACTGCAATTTCTCAACAAGTAGTTACACAGGTATTTTCAAATATAAAAGGATGGATAAAGGCAAAAAAGGAATTTGAAAAGAATCCATCTAAGTTTCACTCGAAACCGAAATTACCTAATTATAAGAAAGGAAAGAAACAGAATATGGTAGTTTTTACAACAAATACTTGTAGAGTTAAAGAGGGATATATTTACTTCGTTAAAAATATAATTCAACCAATCAAAACCAAAATAGGAGACGGTAAATTATGTCAAGTTAGAATTATACCACAGGCTACTTGTTATGTAGTTGAAGTGATTTACGAAAAGAAAGAACAGGATTTGAATTTAAACAAAGATAATGTTCTTTCGATTGATTTGGGATTGAATAATTTATGTTCATGTATTAACAATGTAGAAAAACAACCTTTCATTGTAAACGGACGAATTATGAAATCTTTTAATCAGTGGTACAATAAGAGAAAAGCTAAATTAATGTCTTTTGCAGGAGATAAAGGAACTTCAAAAAGACTTAGACAACTTAACAATTATAGGAATTTTTGGATAGAGGATCATATTCATAAGGTTAGTAGATTTGTTATAAACTATTGTGTTGACAATAATATCGGTAGTCTTGTAGTAGGACTGAACAAAGGATGGAAACAGGAAATTAATCTTGGAAAGAAAACAAATCAGAAGTTTGTAGAAATTCCTTTTTCAAGACTTATAGATAAAATCTCCTATAAATGTAAATTAGTTGGAATTAGTTTTTATCTTAGCGAAGAATCCTATACATCAAAAGTTGATCATTTGGCTTTTGAAGAATTAGGAAAACATGATGTTTACTTGGGTAAAAGAAAGCAACGTGGATTGTTTCAAAGTTCTGTAAATAAACTGATTAACGCAGATATAAATGGAGCTATTGGAATTGGAAGAAAAGTATTCGGTGATTCTTACGTAAGTAGGATAATCGATAGTGGATTAGCGTTTAACCCTATCAAGGTAAACATTTCATAATGTGAATTTGATAAATGAAATTTTAAATTTTAGTGACGTGAAATACGCAATTGTAGATTTATTATGGGCAAAATCACACGGTATTGAGATTTTACCCGAAATGAGAACAAGTGTAGATCAAAGCAAAGTGATCCTGCACGAAGAGATGCTGTTACCATTTAGTGATGAAGATTTTCCTCGCTATAGTTTTAGCGATCCGTCTTTTGTCGAACTACTGAATAGTGAAGAATGGACTTATCCAGAAGGAGAACAACCCGTAATCAATAGGCAGTTCAGCAGATTATTGGCTTTGGACGAACTGGATAAAGAAGCTACAGAAGAGATAAATGCATATGACCTTACTCCGGGTGAAGCATTACAAGTTAAAGATCATTATCCAGAATGGGTTGCAGGTATCACTGTTAAAGTAGGAGAAAGATATTTATCTGATAATGTTCTTTGGGAATGTATAAAAGAACATACTACTCAAGATAATTGGAAACCTTCTATGGCTACTGCAAGTTTGTGGAAAGTAGTAGATGAAGAACACAAAGGTACTATAGATGATCCTATTGTTTACATTCCACCTATGGAAATATTCAAAGACAAATACTATATCCAAAATGGTGTAAAATATAAATGCACAAGAAATAGTGAACAACCTCTTACACATGATTTGTCAGCTCTTGTTGGATTGTATGTTGAGAAAGTTTAATTATCAATAAGTTAAGGATGTCACAGGAAATTTACAATAAAACCGTGTTCAAACGGTTCTTTGAAGAAAATGATCCTGCTGTAATGGAATGGGCGGAGAATGTACTTGAAAAGGTATCTTCTCCCGGCATTCTTCCTACTTTTATAAAGAAGGACGGAGAGGATTTTAAGGCGTATTGGGAAACAGTCTGTCATATCTTTGCGCTTGTTGTTTTATATGCTAAGCAATACAATGAGATTGACACAAACAAGATTCTGTTTGAGCTTTTTATTGAAAACAGAGGACTTGTGACAGACGAAGTGAACACACTTGAACAGATGAAATATCTGTTCAATAATTATGTGAAGGAATATAGAAAAAGAGGAACACTTGATATTGTAAGCAAGGAAGGCACGATACTTGGGGAACTTCTCCGTCTTATTAGATATAAGACGGAGGATGAGTTTATATTTGCCCTTTTGATGTCTCGTGATACTGGATGGACAATGGGACATAGCTCTCCTACATGGAACAGGACAGACACGGTTTTGAATGTTACAAAAGGGTATGAAACAACGGAAAGTGTAAAAGATTTGAATGCCTATCCACTTGTGAACCCTACAGGTGTTGTTATTGTGGATGATATAGACAACAATGGCACTCCTATACAGGCAATGACTTTCGTTGGAAATGTTTTGGTGGGTATTTCTTCTGAAATTGACAAAACGAAGCTCTTTCCTATTTCAGAAAATCTTTCTTATCAGATTTCTTTTAAGGTTAAAACATCTTCCACAAGCAACCAAAATTTGAAATTCGGTGTGGAAGTGTTTAACGAAGCTGTTCAACCTATGATATGCAAGGAATCTTACGGAAGTGTGGATAGCAATAATTTTGTTTCAGGCAGCAAAGGAATCCTGGAACTTCCTGTAGCCGAAGTGTATTATGAATGCCGGGCAATTCTATCAAGAAAGAATAGAGCATACGCGAAGCAGTTAGAGCTTAATTTCCCGAAAGGGAGAGGGCTTCAAATGAAAGACGGAATGAAATTCTTGTCATTAAGTCTTACACAAGACAGGTCAAATTCTTCCGCTCTTGTGTACATTTACGATATAAAGATAAAACCGCTTTTCCTTCCATTCTATCAAGGGAGTTTAGGAGAAAAGGATGTTATAGCTACTTATTATCTTAATAATTCCCTTACAAGCGAGGAAGGAGTAAAAGGATTTACAGAAGATTACCTTGTTACCTACAAAAACATAATGGGTAGTGAGGATATTCAGCCTTTGAAAGAGAAGAATGTTATTTTCAAAGTATTGTCGGATAGGGGAGCTTACATAGAAGGAGCTTCTATTTCCATTTTAGACAAACGCCTTGTGACGGACAGAAACGGGGAAGCATCTATTGTGCTTTATCCTGGTGATTATTCCATTGATGTGGAGAAATCTTTGTTCATGAATATAGAAGACAGATTGTTTCAGGTATTGGAAGACGATGAAGAAACACAGGTGGAATATATTCAAATGCAAGGAGATGTGTATGAAAGAAAAGTCACGTTCGTTGTAAGGGACGAAAATGAAAGACCTATACAAAATGCCCTTGTTACTTTTAATGGTGAATTTAAATATACGGATTCTTCTGGTAATGCCATATTTATGGCTTTTCCTGACTTATACCCTTATACTGTAAGCAAGACGGATTATTATACCATAAGTAAGAACATCAATGTACAAGACGATCAATCCGAACCTGTAACGCTTATATTGATACCAAGATATACGGTTACATTTACGGTGACAAATTCATCTACTGGCGCAGTGGAAGGTGCAAATGTGACACTTACCGCAAAGGACAGACTGGCAACAGAGGATACTGTCGCTTATTCGGAAAGCAAAAGAACGGGCACGAATGGGAAAGTGACATTCACGAATATATTGGGAGGTGATTACACTTATCTTGTTGAAAAGCAAAACTGGATTCCTGTAAATGGGGATGTTGTTGTGGACAGTAATAAGGATATACAAGTGAGCTTCAATCCTATGCCTACTTTTAACATGACGTTTACTGTAAATGATTACAACACCTTTACGGGAGAGAAAAAGCCTTTAAATGGAGCTACCGTAAGATTTGCAGGTTTGACAAAACAGACTTCTGACAATGGGCAGGCTGTTTTTGAAGGAGTGTTGGGGGGAAAATATTCTTATGATGTATTTTACGACAACAATCATCAACGGGTATATGTGGAAAACTATGAGTTTTATAATAATTCGAACCTTACGATAGACTTGAAACAACTTACCTATAAGACTACTATCAAGGTGTACGGCGCAGGAGGAACAGTCGTTGAGGGCGCGAAAGTGAAAGTAAACGATAAGGATTTTGTGCAGGAAGATTCTTCTGGTGTTGTGTTGGAACTTCCCAATGGACAATACACTGTCATAGCATCCTATGAGGAATATGAGGACAGGGAACAGCAGTTTACTGTGAACGGAGCTGTACAGGTGGTGAGCATTTATATGGATCAAACCTTGTATGATCTTACATTTGTTGTAACAGAGGATAACGGTATCATTTCCAATGGTACAAGAATAACACTTAACAGGGGAGGTGCAGGAGAACAAACAGGTCTGACTAATAACGGACAAATCAAATTCTCTGTTCCGAGAATGCGTTATGATTGGGTGGCTTCGAAGCAATATTTCAGTGATCAGACAGGGGTTGTACAACCAAATGACCTTCCAAAAACAGTGAATGTTGCAATGCCAAGAAAAGAAACGAGAGTGCAGTTCTATGTTTATAATTCCGATACAGGGCTTCCAGTTTCAGGAGCTTCTGTAAAACCAGAAGGACTTAGTACGCAAAATACAGGGTCGGACGGTACAACGACCTTTATGATGCAGATGGGGAAAACTTACAGATATGAAGTTTCCGTTTATGACTATCAGCCTACGGAAGGTTCTGTCACAGTTAATCAGGAATCAATGCCACAACAAAGGGTAGGTGTTTCTAACAAGACTTACAGTGCTCATATTACAGTGAAATCCCGAAATGGATATAACATTAATCGAGCTTACGTAACTTATGGAGGAAAGAGTGGGTACACCAATTCACAAGGACAGCTTACACTTACTGGAATACAATCAGGGTCGTATAATGCCACTTGTACGGCAGACAATTATCAATCCCAAACGAAAAACAATATTGCAATATCGGGAGCTGACACGTATATAGATTTCACTCTTGACTATGAGCTTACGACAACTTATATTTATCTTAGAAAGGAAAATGTATTGCAACCTTATGCTTCCGTGAATATAAGAACTACCGCGCCTGACGGATCGTCTTATTACAGTGGTACAGATCAGACAAATGGAAGTGGTAGGATAACGGTTTCTTCTCCTTCTGGAGGTTATGTGTATGCTTCCGCTACGGATTCGGAATGTGTAGGGACAGGGGATGAATCAACGAACGCAGGAGGGAGCAGTATTTACCTTTATCTTTGGAAAGCTCTTATCGTTTCTTATAGCGGATCGCCTCAAACGCCATCTGTATCAAATGGCGTTTATGAAATAGTGGGAAGAGAAGTAAGGGTACAAGGTGGAAGTAGAAATACAAGTAACCCTTCTACTGTGTATGCCAATTTCAGAAATCATACAAGAGCTACTGCAATCAAACAGTGGCCCGAATCATTTTCTATTCAGGGAAGCTCTGGCACTTATAATGTGGACGCTGCCGGCGGCAACCATTCTGCCTTTAGAGGATGTACAAGTCTTTCATCGATTGCAACAAACACAATTCCTTCTATTTCAGGGGGTGTTATCTGTTGGTTTAGAGATTGCACAAGTCTTAGGTCTATTCCTTCTGGTTTGTTTACCAAAATGACAGGTAATTCTTGTGCGGGTGCTTTCTGGAGCAGTGGGGTTACAAGTCTCCCGAGTGGTCAACTTGTTCCTACTTCATGTGTTTATCATTCTTCCTTGTTTAGAAGTTGTAAGAGTTTGACTTCATGCGTTGGCAATGGTACTTTTGGAAGGGGAGGTGGTACAGAAGATTTCCATGCTGTATTTTTTGAATGTACGGCTTTGAAAAATACAGGAGGTCAATCAGCTACAAGTTCTCCATTTAGCAATTCAACGAATGCACAGTATATGCAATATACATTTCAAGGCTGCACAGCCATAACCGAACTTCCAGTATTATGGTTCAGATATTGCACAAACATTGTTTCTTTTGTTGGTTGCTTTGTCGGTTGTACAAGTCTTGTTGACGGTTGGTCTACTGCTATGTTCTCTTACTCTTCGAAGGCAACAAATATGCAGTCATTGTTTGAGAATTGTACTTATTTGTCTATCCCTTATGGGCAGGGACTTCCGTCAAGTGTAACAAACGCTTCAAGAATGTTTGCGAATTGTAGGAATTTATCTGATATATCTTCTTTTGATATGAAGAATGGAAAGTTGCAGAATGCAGAAAGTATGTTTGAGAACACGGGTGTGAAACAAATTCCCGCTAAGTTCTTTAATGATCTTACGACACTTACTAATCTTAGGAGATGCTTTGCAGGATGCACGTCACTTACTTCTTTTGGAAGAACAGGGAATTATGTAGGACAACCAGGAACATCTGCACGACCTGTGAATGTGGATATAGGAAATCAGTTTAATAATACCAATTTTGAGAATATCAGCGGTAATTTGAATTGTACTGAAATGTTTGCAAACTGTACAAATCTTTCTTTAGGAACAGAACAGACTTATGCAGTTTCCTACACATCCTTATATGATAGATCATCAGCAGGTGTAGGAAAGGTTAATATGGACAGAATGTTTTATGGTTGTTCGAAACTTGGAACTGTTCCTGTTATTCAGATTCTCACAGGATCATCTAATTATGTGAAGATAACGGAATCAGGAAATAGTTATGTGACAAGTCATAGTCAGACTTTCACAGGTACTAATTGTGAAAATGTTCCAAGTGGATGGAAATAAGTTGAAAATTTTAAAATATATTGATAATGAGCAAGTTAAATGTTAGTAGAAATGTATTTTTGGAGAAAGAAGAACTTTCAAACATGATTTCTTTCTTTGCCACAGCACCGCTTATGAAGGCGGTGCTACAGGCATCTTATTCTTTTGGGATGATTACGAATGATCCGTCTAAGATCAATCCCAATACAGTCAACAAACCGGAAGAAAACGAAAATCTTGTAGAACCCTTTAAAGTGGAAACAGGAACAAACTCTGGCACCATTAAGGTACTTCCCGGGATGGCTCTTACCAGTGCTGGGAACTTTATAGATATCAATGTAGAAGACAACATCGTTGTGCCGAATGACAGCAATTTCTATTGGGCGAAGATTGCATATAAAACAAGAAATTACGAAAAGGGATATGTAAGCGTAAACTCACAAGGTATTGTGTCCGGTTCGGTTGATTTTTCAGGCAAGGTGAGAGGGCAGTCTTCATCAACTCCTGTTTCTATTAGGTTTGAAAAACAAGACGGTTCTGTTCCTTTGAATAATGGCGTTTATCAGATTGTAAACATAATTGACAGCCAAAACTTACTTCTTACATCCGCAACTACATTTGTAGCGGAATCGAATTTAAGAGCTATTGTGCTTGGGACACTTCCTTTGGGAGGTGTATTGACTTCCGAGCAGCGAAACGGTTTATACACTTATGATGATTATGCCATTTCTTTAGTCCCAGAAGTAAGCATCAGCACTCCCCCAGACAAAGAAGTGGATGAATATTATATCGCTCGTGTACAAAATTCTGGCGGCACGGTATCTGTTTACAATGAAGTGAAAAGCGAATATTGGTCGCTTGGGAATATATTCATGTCAACTTCTAAAAGTTAAGGCTTATGTTACGGTTTTATTATACGGTCAGTTCGGGATATAACAGTCCGCAGTCCAAAGTTTCAGATTCGTTGGGTGGATATAAATCTTCCACTCTTGTGCCTAATGATGTATTTGGTAATTTATTTGATGAAATAAGCCTTAATTTGGCTTCAAATCCTCATAGCCAATATGTTGCTCTTGTTTTGAAAAATGAGGGCACAGAAACACTTAAAAATGTCGAATTATGGTTTTCTTCTGTAACGGATAACCCCTATGGAACAATCACGGTAGGAGCTATAGGGATGGGAAAGGATGAAGAAGAAAATCCGGTTACTTCGCGCACATCTTCCATGAACGAAAAACCTTATTGGATTCAATTTTATGAAGCAAAAGAGGAAGAACCGGTATCGCTTGGTGACATGGAAGCTGGGGATGAAATTTGTTTGTGGTTCTGTCGGTCGCTTGATAAGAAAATTATAAAAAATGACTATGATCTTGTGGCAGAGAGAGATATGAACACGCAGAACCGCTATAAAAAGGTGGAAAAGCAAACGGAAGAAATATTTAACATTAATTTGCTTTGGGAATAAATACAATAATTGTAGTTTTGCTGGCGTAAGGGGAGAGAAATTTCCCCTTCTTTTAACTTCAAAAATATTAAGTTTTTGTATGCAATAATTGTAATTTAGATATGACAAGAAAAGAGGAATTTAAACTGATTTACAGCTATTTGCAAGGAAAGCTGACAAGTAACCCGGCTTATGAGTTCCGTCCAAAAAGAAAGGACAGGGAGAAACTGGACGAGTTTCTGTCCAACGATAAAGTGGGGAATCTTTGGGAATATCTTACGTTTCAGTTCAACCGGCAGATGTTCGTTCTCACCCTATCTAATCTTCCGATGGTTCCTCTTATGAATGTCATAGGGAAAACAGCTATTGACAGATGGAAAAAAAGAACAAAAAGGGATATATACTTCACTTCTAAATTTGTGATGGAAAATGAACTTTTTAATCCTATAGAAAATGAAGAAGGTGGTATTTCGGAAAGTTACCTGGACGAGCAAAGGAAACTTTATTTCGATTCTCCTGAAGGATATATCCTATGCGACAGTTTCGATGGCTATTTGCTTGATGAAGAAAAATGCAAAGGTTGCAGATATATACGGTTATGTAAGGGAAAAGAGAATGAAAAGAAAGAAAGAACTTGAAGTAAAGATTACTCCTTGCTTCTATGACACAAAAAGAGCAGAGCTTTTGGTCGTAAGGTATGGATGGTTCGGAAACCTCAAATACCTAAAGAGTTTCGGTTTTATTTATCTTTCGGATAAGAGAAGTGAAGAAAAGATAGATTGGGTGATTGAATTAGTAGAGAGGTTTAACAAAATACAAGAAATGCGATATGAGAGAAAAAAAGAACAATGTATGATGTGCGTTATGCCCTTACAAAAGGAACTATAAACAAGGTTATTGTGGAGGGGAGTGAATTTAAGGATAAGGATTTGGTAATTGTCGAAGGAGAATGCGCTTTTTCAAGAATAGGCAGCGATGTTTTCTTTACCGAAGAAGAAGCAAGGAAAGGAGTTAATGAAAAGGTTAGAAAACGGATATTGTCATTGGAAAAACAGATTGAAAAGTTGAAAACTTTAAAGTTCTGACGGTATGGCTTTGCAGAAGAAAGAAAAATATGAGTACCGTCCATGTAGAAGATGCGGGGAGAATCATTACATCTATAACAGGATGAAGTGGCTCTGCAAAGAATGCGATAGGGAAACAGGAAAAGAAAGAAGGGGCGATCTTAAAACCCTATTCATGGAAATATGGGAAGAAAGAGAACATGTATGCGCGAAATGTGGAAAGCCTTTGGGAGATGAACCGAAAGCCATTTTCTTTTCACACATACGATCACGAGGGGCAAGACCGGACTTGAAAATGGACAAAAGCAACATTGAACTTCTTTGTTCTGCTTGCCATAGACTGCACGAATTTGGAGAAAGGGAAATTTTATGAGGAAAATAATTGTCGTGTCAATATTATCTTTGTTTCCGTTACTTGTTTCTGATACTAGAGTTCCTACTATTAGTGACAAGAAAGAAGCGATGGACAGGGTGGTTTGGGAAAGATTGGTTCATGCTATTTGCATGGTTGAATCAGGTTGTGACGATAGTGCAAGAAATCCTAAAAGTTCAGCTTCCGGCAGATTTCAAATGTTGAAAATTTATGTGGATGAAGTGAACCGTATCAAAGGAAAGAGAGCTTATTCCTATAACGATAGGCTCAATCCTACTAAAGCAAGAGAGATGTTTGAAATCTATCAACAACACTACAATCCATCTAAGGATATTGATAGGGCGATTGTTCTTCATAGAGGAAAGGTTTCGAAGAAATATATCAAGAAAGTTAAAAGCGAAATGTGCAATTTATAAATTTTGATGCCATGAAAGTATATTGGACAGAAGAAGGAAACTACTTCGAAGGGGAAGTGATTGATTCCTACCCTGTGGAAGATGGAACGATGCTAGTGGTAGAAGCAGAGAACAATCACAAAAGGTTTGTTCTTAGAGAATGGAACACATTAATTGAAATAGGCGAAGATGGAAATGCGATTGAATAAAAACATGGAATTGCTTCTTGCTTCTATTTCCGAATTGCTTGGGGATATGAAAATGAACATTTTCAAAGAGAAGCTGGAAAAGGTGATTGCTCTTCCAAGTGACACAAGTGTAGCGGATTTTATAGAAGAATACACAAAATGGAGCGAAAAGAACTATTTCAAGAAAGAGAGACTGTTTGTCTTTTCAAACGGGAAACTGGCACTTACAAGGATATATATAGTCTCTGCTGAAATGAAATATACGGATGAGGGGATACCGGAAATAATCATAAATGAAATGCCGGATGCTGTCAATTTGAAGGACAACCCCTATAAAAACATCCATATACGGTATGAAAACGAGGATGATTGTTCTCGTGATTTTGATAGACTGAAATTAGTTTTAAACTGATAGAGTGTGGAAATATTAACAAAAAATTTGAATCTTACAGGAATGACAGAGTATTTCAATCAACATTTCTCGAAAAGAAATGGTAAGGAATTCACTCTGTGGGATATTAGAGCTTATAGCATGACAGGGAATGTTCCTGCTTATATAGGTGGAGGAAATCTGTATATTGACCCATGTGTCCCAGAAGGAGGAAATGTAAGACTTTGGCAGCTTGTAAGAGATACAAATAGACAAAAATTTAGAAGATGAAAACAAAAGTGTATGTTAGCTTGCCTATAACAGGGCATGGTTTGGAAGAAACAAAGAAATATGCAAATCAAGTCAAGAAATGGCTCGAAGAAAAGGGATATGAAGTGATAACACCTTTTGACGCTTGCAGTGAACCGGATAAACCCTATTCCTATTACATGGGAGAGAGCGTTAAGGCTCTTTTAGAGTGTGATGCTGTTTATTTTGTTTTTGATTGGGCAACATCAAAAGGCTGCATGGCAGAGTTTGAGATAGCAAGAGTTTACGGGAAACAAATAATGATGTAGCGTTTAACCCTATTAGGGTAAACATTTTGTAATACGAATGTGAATTTAATTAATAAAATTTAAAATTTTTAATAACGTGAAAAGTTCAAGTAAATATATAATATGCTATGACTGCGAAACTTCCGGGCTTCCTTCCGCAGAAAAACCGGCTTTTGATGTTATTGCAGTGATAGAGGTTGCTTTTGTGGTAATAGATATGGAAAAGTTGGAAGTTTGCGAAGAATTGTCTATGATATTCCCGCGTGATTACAAAGAAGGTCTTATCTATTCTTCAGAAGCAGAAGCGATACATGGGATAACGGAAACAATTCAAAAGGAAAAGGCTATTCCTTTGAAGGATATATTCAAGAAATGTCAGGCACTTTTTAAGAAGTACAAGAACCCCAGACAAATGTGTACATTATGTGGACACAATATAGTAGGGTTTGATAACGCCTTTTTGGAGAACTTTTTCAAGTTCATGGGGGACGATTTAAAGAAGTATGTAAAGTTTTCTATCGATACAATGCAAATGGCACACATGTCATACCCGGAATTGGAAAACTATCAGCTTCATACCGTTTGCGAAAAAGAAGGTATTGATTTGGTGAACGCACACCGTGCAGGTGATGATACTTATGCTAATGCGCTTTTGATGATCAATTTCGTGAAAAAGTTAAGGGGAGAAGGTGTGTCTGACAGTGGAACTTCATCCGCACGGAACCCCTTTCGAGAAAAATTTGCTTTGTAGCAATGGCAGTCATATATAATTCAAAAGGAGGAATACTTACCGAGCTACAGTCAAAAAGGTTGTTTACGACAGTGGACGACATTATAGACCGACTTCCTTCCACTACTGTGCGATCCTTGTTTTCGGGCGGCAGCAGAAAGGATTTGGACAAAATGCTGGACACCATAATCAACCAGACCGAGTATGCCATGAATTTTGGACGTTCGCTTGACACGGAAAAGCTGGGGTATGTGGACAATCTGTTTGCTTCAATGGATGAAAATCTAAGGATTCTGTCTTTTAACTATTTCAAGGCGACAGTCCTTTCTAATTTCAATATGGGATGGCGAAACTTGGAATGGGGGAATCTTACGCAGCTATTTCCTTGGAGTAGTTATTTGTGTTCGCGAAGTAGTGGAAAGTGCGAAGCTCCTGATACTTTGATAGTTATGGCAGATGGTTCGTTAAAAAAAGTCCAGGATATAAGAGTAGGTGACAAGGTGATGGGACAAGACTTGAAATGTCGCAATGTCTTGGAACTGCATCACGGAGAAACCTATATGTACGAAGTAAGACAGAAAGGCGGAGATAGCTATATAGTAAGCGAAGGACACATCCTTTGTCTTGCTGACGGCACTTATATCCCTGTTGAGATTGCTGAAATGAACCAAAGGAGAGGTGCTAAATATGAAGGTTATAAAGTTTCAAGGGATGGAAAATTCAAGAAAACGGAAATCTTTATAACCTTACTGGATGAAGGTGAGTATTACGGTTTTGCTTGTGACGGAGATCATAAGTTTTTGCTTGCTGACGGTACAGTAACTCACAACAGCTTCGAGTGGTGCTATGCGTTCCCCCTATGGAGGTTGTATTCCTATACACGTCCTATGCTGTATGGAGGGGATACGATAGACAATAAGAACCGGAAGGAAACCGCTATGATCACAAATACAATGACACTTGCAAAAGTACATGTGAACAAGATCATAGAGGAAATATCTACCAACGATATATTGAAGGAAAAACTTGATCCGAATGGTAAAGCTAAACTTGGAGAGACGGCAATAGAAGGTGAAAATGGTGCGATCCTTCATGTCCGTGGTAAGGATGGGTTTATTCGTGGTTTGCACGTTGGAGCAGCAATCATAGATGATATGCCGGATGAAAGTTCTCTTTACAGTGATGAACAAAGAGAAAAGTTAAAGGAAACATTTAGAGGGACTATTACTCCTATTGTTGAGCCTTACGGATATCTGATTGTGTCCGGTACGCCTTATTCTACTGCTCCTAACGAATTGTACAATGTCATTAAGGGAGATAAGCGTTTTTATCTGTTCGAATATCCTATCATATTCCCGGACGGACGACCTCTCGCTCCTGACAGGTATATGTTTGAAGATATAAAAAGGAAAAGGACAGAGCTTGGCTCTATTGTGTTTGCACGAGAATATCTTGTGATTCCTATTTCGGACAACTCAACTATTTTTCCGTATGAATATCTTAGAAGGGCAACTACCGGCATGGATAAGGTTTCTTTTGCGGACAGCATAGAGTTCTATCCATTCGAGCTTCAAAGGGTAGTAGTGGGGTGTGACTTTGCTGTTTCCGGTAATATTGGTGCTGACTATACTGTCTATTCCGTATGGGGTGTTGATTTTTCTGGTAATTATTATCTGATAAACTATTTTCGTGCAAAAGGCATGTCCCACAATGAGCAGGTGGACAAGATTGTTCTTTTCAATCGTTTATACAAACCTGTTAAAATTGTATGTGAAGCTAACGGATTCCAAGGGATATTGTCAGCACTTGCAAGAGAAAGAGGACTTACCAATATCGAACAATTTACCACTACGGAAGGGAATAAGAAAGATTTATACACTGGACTTCCTTCTTTGTCTGCCATGTTTGAAAGAGGGCAAATAAAAGTTCCTTATAAGGAGGGCGAGACAAGAGAAAAAGTGGAGATGATGTTCAGCGAGTTTGCTTCTATTACCTTCAGAAGCGATAAGGGAAAACTGGAAGCAAGTTCAGGGCACGATGATATTGTGATGAGTAACTTTCTGGCTCTCAATACTTTACGTGAGGAAGGTGAAAGCAGTGGTTTTAGTATTAATCTGGTTTAAAATTTGGTATCGTGAATAAACTGAATCCTGGCTTTATGTCCGAAATATTTAAATTGATGTTTTCGGATGAAGTCATAATGTGTATAGCTTCGGAGCATCTGAAATATGAATTGATCCCTAAAGAATGGTCTGGATACAAATTCATACTAAGAGAAGCTGTCGATCAATATAGAGAAAAGGGGAAACTTCCCGCGCTTGGTGCTATCTGTCAAAAATTTTCTGATAATGACTTTGTATTGGATGCTGCAAAGGAAATAAAGAAAGCCAATCTGATAGACAGAGAAATAGCAATAGACCAACTTCAATCGTTTGTGAAAGAGACGGAGTTCGAACTTCTTTCCAAAAGGGTACATGACCTTTACGAAGAAGGAAAGAAGGAAGAAGCTATCCGTGTGAACGCGGAAGAATCGCAAAGGATTGTGGAGATGTCCTTTCGCTCCAAATCAGGGGGTTTTCAGTCTGTTTTCGGAGGTTTCCAACAACGTATGCTTGAAAGACGCATGGGAGCTGCTACGATAACGGAGAAGCCAGTAAAAATTCCTTTTGGAATCGACAGGTTGGACGATGTATCTTTCGGTGGCATGGAAATAGGTGACACAACGCTTTGGATTGGAAGGTCTGGGGTCGGGAAGAGCAGTGTATTAAAATGGCATGGTTACTCTGCTGCTCTTAGAGGTGTTCCGGTTCTTCATATTCAGTTGGAAGGCGGTGTGAAAGCCTGTATGCAGATATATGATCAGCTTTGGTCAAACCAGTCCTATTCCAATATCAAGTCAGGTAACATTGATCCCAACGATAAGAAAAAGATTGAAAAGGCGATTGAAGAAATTAAAGAATCTGGTTCAGATATAGAGGTGTATGGTTTCAAGAAGTTCGGGCAGGCTTCTATGAGCGATGTAAGACAGCTATGTTATGATTATTTTAATGCACATGGGCGTTTTCCTGGGTTGGTAGTTTTGGATTCTTTGGACTTGATAAAGACCGGCATTTCCAAAAAAATAGATAGCGACCCGGATTACAAGAAAGAAAAGCTACAGACTTGCGCACAGCTTCTAAAGAACCTTGCCGACGAGATTGAAGCTCCTATTATCACAACAACACAAACAAGTGATGTGTCCTTTGAAGTATGGAACAATCCTGATAAAGTGATAGACCGTTCCTATACAGAAGGGGACAAAACGCTTGTAAAACCTTTTTCCTTTGTGTTCACACTAAATATAACAATAGAGGAAAAGGCAAATGCAACAGCACGTATCTATGTGGATAAATTGCGTGACTACAAAGAAAGTCAAGAAGTGATAACGATTGCTACCAATTACGACAAGCGCAGGTTCTATCACAGAGGACGGACAATGGAGATGCACAACCAAATATCTGAAAGGAAGGAAGCGAAAAAGGCGACAAGGAAGAAAAAGTCTGACGAACAAAAGATGGAAAGCATTTAAAAAGAATAACCTAAAATTTTAGTGATGTGATACGGATTGACGAAGAAGAAGTAAAGGCTGTGTTCGGACTTAGAATATTCGGTTCGCAAGGGTGGCTTTCAAATAAAGGGATGCCTTGCCCCTATTGTGGGAAGGAAAAGAAATGGGGTGTCAAGATAGATGTGCACGGGGGAGTTTTCCATTGCTGGAAATGTGGAACAAAAACATCTTTCAAGGATTTTCTGGAAAAGGTAGGAAAAAAAGACCTTATACGGATGGAATATCAAAATTCTATAAGCACAAAACTTACTCCTTTGAAAGATGAGAAAGAGGAAAACGAGGAAGAAGAACTTCCTATTCCGAAACTTCCTTTCCGTCTTAAAAGAATATTATCAGACAGTTATCTTGATAGAAGGGGTTTTAAGAAATACCATTACGATCTTTTTGAGCCTTCCGAAACAAATTCCGTTCTTGAAAAGAACTTGCGAAACTATATTATTTTCAAAATGAAGATGGATGGTAAGCTGGTAGGATGGCTTGGAAGGAGTAGGTATTCTAAAGAATGGCATAAAAAGGATTTGGAAAGGGCAAAGGAAACAGGAACTAAGCCTCATTTAAGATACGAAAACAGCATAGGAACGAACTTCACGAAGATACTGGGAGGCTTTGATGAGCTTTCTTCTTCGGTCAAAGATGTTATCATAGTGGAAGGGTTGTTTGACAAGGTAGGAATAGACAATCTTTTGCAGCTTTGGGATTGCAACAGTTTGAAATGTGTTTTTACGTTTGGAAATAGCATCAGCAAGGAACAAATCTCCTACTTGGAAAGAAAAGGTATCAAGAATGTGATCCTTATGTATGACGATGCAACTGTGGAAGAATCGAAAAGCGCAGGACTTATGTTGGGAAAGAAATTCAACACAAAGATAGCCTATCTTTATAAACCAGGGGTTGATCCAGGAGATATGGATATAGATTATTTGGACGATGTGCTAAGCAATCTCTATGATCCTATTAATTTTTATGTGTCTAAAATCAAGAAGTTATGGGTGTAAAAGCTAACTTTGTCAAAAATCATAACATCATCATGGAAAAAAGCAGAGAATTGTCGGTAGACGAATATTTGAAGGTACTTCAACTGGAATACCTTACAAACAAAGTAAGAAGCCTTATTTTTGATCGTCCGGAATTTGTCAAGATGGCTTCTGATATAGCAGAGTTCAAAAAGGAAAGGATAGAGCTTCTTTCCAAACGTCACTTCAAACCTTCTATTTTTATGTCAACGGAAGAGTTTTTGAACTTTTATGAGAACGAGTTCTTGAATCCTTTCGGACTTCCCAATTTCCAGTATAGTAATGATAAGAAAAAGCGTGCTTCACAGTGGTATTGGGACGTTGTTCATTTGCTTGGGAAGAATCAGGTTGTCATTTATAAAGACAATGAATATTCTGTATTGGGAAACAACATGAAGGATCAGACGGTTTGCATTCAGATAGGCAAAAAGAAGAAAAATGTAAGTTATTCAGAAATCAAGATACAGAAACTTGTAATGTGTTTTGATGGTAAATTATTATAAATCAATAAATTATTTCGAACTATGAATTTTAAAGAGTATGAAGCTCACGCAGCTTCAACAGCTTGCTATCCAAAAGAGGTAGCTATTCCGTATGTGATAATGGGTCTTACCGATGAACTGGCAGAAGTTTATGAAAAAGTAGATTGCGCAGCCGAAGCAAAGGAAATTATAAAGGAAATAGGAGATGTCCTTTGGTATGTTGCCATGATAAGACAGGAACTTGATTTGCCGGAATTGGAATTTCCCGAAATCATTTTAAAACTGAATGACGAGGATGTTTATCGTTTAAGCCCTTCTTATTTGCTACAACAAGTAGGCATTATCAGCGGACATGTAAAGAAATTCTTCCGGGATGATGATTACAAAGCTGGATTCCCAGAAAAAAGAAAAGAGGCATGTCACAAGGCTTTGGAACAAATTTTACAAGGATTACAGAACCTTGCCGTTTACATTGAAGGAGATAAAGGTGACTATTCTTTAATATCCATTGCAAAGGGAAATGTAGAAAAGCTGGCCAAAAGAAAAGCCGAGAATAAAATACATGGGGACGGTGACAACCGGTAACTATTATGGTACGTGCTGTTACTTTTTTAGGAGCTTCTTGCGTTGGAAAGACATCTGTTTTTGATCTTATCGAAAAGGACAGATCGTTTGCCAGATTCGCCAAAATAGGCAGCATATCAAGACAACTTGTAAAGGAAGGGGAAATAGACCCTTCCTTTAATTCTGTCCCCAGTCAAAGGGCGATATTTGACAAGTATCTTGAAGTGCTGCACGGTGAAAACTATATTTCCGATAGAAGCGTTATTGATGTCCATACATTTACAAAAACACTTCCCTATTCGATTTCGTTAGATAATGAATTAAGACGGCAGTCAGACTTGATAAGTCTTAATGAATACTATTTCCCCGTTATCTTTTATTTTCCTATCTATTGGAATGTTGAAAATGATGGAGAAAGATTGAGTGACGAAAACAGGAGAAGAAAATGGGACAGTGAGATAAGGAGATTTTTAATAGACAAAAGATTACCCTATGAAGTAATACCAAACGACACTCCTTTTAATAGGGTAAGGTTCATAAAGGGTGTACTTTCTACAAGAATGAATTTACGTTAAATTCATTGTTAAAATCGGCAAAACTTCAATTATTGTATGCAATAGTTGTATATTTGCCGATAGAAAAACGAAAAGAAGATAACATGGAGACTTTATTTAATGAGTTGGAAGAATATCTTTATTCCAATACAATACAATACACTTCTGACAGGAAAAACTATACTGTGTCATTTGATGGGAAGACATACGAGCTTTTTTCTCCAAATGATGATGGATATTTCTTTGATGAAGATTTTCGGTGGGACAATGAAGCTACCGAATACGATGGATATGTCTTTCGTTTTGGTGGCGTATGGTACACTATAGAGAAAGGACAAGAACGTGACCCTAAGCTGAATCGTGTAAAATGGAGAGGTCAAAGCGAAGTGGCAGGGCTTTCTTCCAATTTTTTGGGTGTACATGGTTCATTTGAACTTCTGAACGGAACAAGTCTATACTCCGATTGGGTAAAGAAAGCCAAATTCTTAGGGATTGAACGTCTTGGGATAGTGGAAAAAGGAACGCTTGCAGGAGCTTTAAAGTTTCAGAACGCTTGCAAATCTGTAGGGATCATTCCTGTGTTCGGAATGGAAGTTCCTGTAAAAGATGAGAAAAAGGACGTTTCATTTACCTACAAAATCTATGCTCAAAATGAAAAGGGGTGGCAGCATCTTCTTGCATTGAACAAAGTTATCAATTGCGATTCTTCCGGGAAATTCATAACTCCTAAAGACATATCGGAACATACGGAGGATGTGTTTATTGTTTTTGATCCAAAAACAATTGATTATACTGATGTTCCTATTCTTTTAAGAAACAAGCATAACGTATTTTGGCAAGCCGATACAGTGGAATATGCAAAGTTCAACAGAGATACAGAATATCTTACAAACTTTGAAGCCTTTTACAAGTCGAAAATGAAACCTGTAGCACTTTGCGATGCCTTCTATATCGAACCGGAATATTACATTTTAAGGGAAACTGTAAATAAGATAGGAAAGAAGGTCAATCATAAATCCTACAACCAGTATTTTAAGGATGAAGTGACTTACATGGAAGAACTTCTTTCTCTTTTTGGGGATCAGTCTGTAGGGGAAGCCTTTTATTTAAAGGCACGAAAAAACATGGATATGATTGCGGAAAGTTGCAATTTTGAAATTCCTACTGATAGTAGACATCTTCCTCGTTACGAAATGACAAAAGAGGAAAAAGAAAAGTATGAATCCAACGAAGATATGTTTGATTTCCTTATCTACGAAGGCATAGAGAATAAACCGGAACTTTTAGAAGACTATTCGGAAGATGTATTGGTAGAAAGGATTGAAAGGGAATCATCCATTATTAAATTTGGTGGTGTTATTGATTATTTTTTGGTTCTAAGAGATATTGTAAATTGGTGTAAGGAAAACAACATTTTGTTAGGTGCTGGTCGTGGAAGTGCATCAGGTTCACTAATTTCTTATCTTTTTGGTATCATAAATACGCATCCTTTGAAGTTTAACTTACTTTTTGAAAGATTTTTGACAAAAGGACGTTTAGGTCATTTTGAAAAACAGGAAGTTTATGAAGTAACATTGGAAGATGGGTCTAAAAAGATTCTTCCTATCAATATTACTACCAAAAATTTAAAAGTAGGTGACGATATATTGGTTTAATAGATAGAACAGAAAATATGAAAATTAAAGAGCTTAAAAAAATAACAGTGGAGCGATTTGTGTCTGGATCGCTCCCTGATTAATTGCCCCCTTGTTTTCGGACAAGGGGGAGAGTTAGACATTGATACAGATGTGCCGGGAGAGTATCGTCCGGCAGTTAAAAAATACATGGAAGAACGTTTTGGAGAAACACAGGTTTGTTCTGTAGGTACATACACTACCTTGCAGATAAAACAAGCTATAAATGACGTAGGAAAGATTTATGGAGCTTCCATTCCTACGCTTAGAAGAATTTCCAAAATGATAGAAGATGTGAAGACGGAGGAAGATTTTCTAAGACTTGCCTGTAGAAAGGAAGAAATAGCACAATTCGTGAACAAATATCCCGAAATGATGAATGTCATTTTCCTTCTTCTTGGGCAACAAAAGGCAGCTTCCATTCATGCTTGTGCCATGATGATTTTCCCAAAGGAAAAGACAATGTATGAGTGGTGTCCTGTAAGAAAAGTGGACGACCTTGTCATTAGCGAATGGGAAGGCGGAGAAATGGATGAGGCAGGGTTTCTGAAAGAAGATATTTTAGGGATCGAACAGCTTGACAAGTTCAATGACATTTTGAATTTGATAGAAAAGAATACTGGAAAGAGAATCAATCTCTATACAGATATAGAATATAATGATCCAGAAGTGTACCGCTATTTTGCAAACGGTTGGCTTAGCGACATATTCCAATTCTCTGCAAAGGGACTTTCTTCTTACACGCAGAAAATGAAGCCTAAAAATATGGATGATGTAATTGCTGCACTCTCCTTGTTTCGTCCCGGTCCAATGGAAAACGGCTTTCACATGGATTATATTGCATTGAAAAATGGCGAGAAAGAGTCTGAATATCCTATTGGCACAGAAGAAATATTGAAAGATACTTATTCTGTCTGGATATACCAGGAACAGATCATCAAAGCAGTCCAAACCCTTGCTGGATTTACGGAAGAAGAAGCAGACATTGCACGTGCTGCAATTGGTAAGAAAAAAATGGACAAAATTAAGAAATTGCGTCCTAAATTTGTAGATGGATATGTAAAGAGATTTGGTGAAAAAGGGGTAACAAAAGAGAGTGCGGAAGCTCTTTGGGAGCAGATGGAAAAGTTTGGAGCTTATTCTTTTAACCGCTCACATTCAGCAAGTTACGCTATTAACGCTTACAATTCTTTGTGGCTGAAAGTACATTATCCGTTGGAGTTTTGGTCGGTTGCCTTGTCTCGTGCAAGTAAAGATGATTTTCCCCGTTATATTAATGAGATGAATCAAACGGAAGGGATCGAAATCAAGCCCGTTAATATCAACAAATCTGATGTTGGTATTGCAGGCGACAAAAAGAGCAATAGTGTTTACTGGGCACTTAATGCCACTCAACAAGTAGGAGAAAGGGCACAGGAACAGATCATCAAAGAGAGAAATGCAAATGGAGAATATTTTTCTTTGGAAGAATTTGTAGACCGTCATTCCTTTAAAGGTTCTTCTGTTAATAAGTCCACTGTTGAAAATCTTATTTATTCAGGTGCTTTTGACGAGATGGACGAAACAAGAGAGTTTTCCAATATCTTCTCTGCAAGGGAATATATGCTTGGGAAATATCGAGAAAAGAACCGTATCAAGATAGATAGGGAAAAGGACGAATACAGTGTTGCTTTCAACAAAAACAAGATAGGTAAGGATTGGTGGTGGCTTTTGCAACAGAAAAACAAGTCCGGTTTCGCTTTCTTTGATTACAAGAAATTGGTAGAGGAATACCTTCGTCCGAAAGCAAAGACTGCGGAATATTACGATGTGGACGATTTGCAGAACTATGACGGTTCTACTTATAAAATGGCAATGGTGGGAGGATATGTGTTGGAAGTGGAAGAAAAGGAGTCAAAAACAGGGGCATTTGCCAGCCTTCTACTTGAAAACAACTACAAATTCCTTCGTGTGGTGATATTCCCTGCTGACTATATGGACAAAGAAGAGTATATCCAAAGTTGCAAGAAGAACATCTTACTGCTTACAGGAAAGGTTTCTTTTGATAGGTTTAAAGAGGAATATGTGATACAAGCAAATGGAAACAGTCAATTTATAAAATTGGGAGTGTGATAATATGAAACTTACGAGATGTTTTGGTGACAAGGCTATAGTCTTGATTTCAAACGACCTTAAAAATGAACTGGATATGGATGCTGTAACTTCTATAGACCATTCCAATCTGTACGGGGAGATAGCTACAAGTTCAGTCTTATTGAACAAAGTAGGACTTCTTCGTGCGCAGGCTGAATCTGAATATGAAGCAGCAAAGTTGGAATTTTCTGTACATAAAGCACAGCTTTCTACAGAGATAAGACGGGAATCTATTGTGAATGCCGGAAAGGTCAAAGTGGAAGATATAGGACTTGTGAAACTTACAGAAAGTTCTTTGGAAGATATTCTTACTATCAATCCAGAGCTTAATGCAATGCAAAAGACACTTGTCAAGAAGAAAAAGCATTTGGCGGAAATAGATAGTCTCTATTGGGCATTGCAGTCGAAAGACCGAAAATTAAACAACTTAGTTCCAAAAGTTACGCCGGAAGAGTTTTTGGATAATTTAGTGGAAGGAGAAATAAATACATTCATAATTAAAAAAGAAAAGTAACATTTTATTATCAACATTTTAAAACATTATAGTTATGAAATTTGACAGATCGAAGTTCAAAAAACAGTCAGTAGAAGATTTGGATTCAGAAGTAAAGCAAGCAGAAAAGACAATGCGAAAGGGTGGTAAATCTTATACCGGATTTGCTACCGTCCAAAAAGGAAAGAATACATTCCGTGTAGCTCCTTCAATGGGTAAAGCCTATGTCGCTTGCAAAATGTCAAAGCTCCGCGTGGAAGTTCCTACTTATGACGAGAACGGTAATGTAACAGGAAAGGAAGTAAAAGACAAGAACATTTTTTGCGCGGACGTACATGGACGCAACCTTCTTAAAGGAAAAGACCCTATCGTCCTTTATTGCGACTATGTGAGAAAGAAAGCATCCGAAGAATATCAAGATGATACGGAAAGACGCAAGTACCTCAATCCTATCATGGGCTACAAGAAAGGCAACAAGTTCGTATGGGGCATCAATCCTACGCTGGCTTATGTTTGCTATGTGTATCAAGGGAATAAAGATTTTGCCCGTTTGCAGCTTTATGGAACATGGATGAACCGTATAAAGGAAATTTCTGTAGAACAATCTGATGATGATACGGTTTCATTTGATATCTTTTCACAGATGGAAGGTGCTTATCCTCTTGTAATCACGATGGGGGAAGATGATAAAGGCAAAAAGACTTATTCTTTATCTGCCGGCATACCGAAGAAAGGTCAGTCATGGGATGAATTTTTTGAAGAAACTGCTATCCCGGACGAAGACATGGAGTATTTCTTGAACGAAGTTCCTTCGCTTGAAGAAATTTACAAAGATTCTTACAGAGCAAAGGATTTTGAAATGGCTTTGGATGGATTGAAACGCTTCGATGAAGAAAACAATTATGATATCTTTTCCGACGATGAGTTCTTGAATGAAATTGAAGAAATGGCAGCAATGCTTCCAGACGACAGTCAATCAGAGGAAGATAAGAAAACTCCATTTGACGAGGACGAAGATGAAGAAGAAAAACTCAAAAAGAAAACTGTAGCAAAGAAACCGGCAAAGGACGAAGATGAAGAAGAAAAACCTGCACCCAAGAAACAGGTTGTAAAAGCTCCAGCTTCGGAAAAGGCAGCAAAAGTCGCTTCCTATCCTCCGCTTTCTAAGATGAAAGCCTTTTTGTCGCAATATATTGATGAAGAATATCCTGGCATGGAAATTCCATCCGATCTTACAATCACAGAACTTCGTGAATGGTACGATCTGGCACAAAAGGGAGAAGCGTTGCCTTTCCCGGAAGGTGAAGAAGATGATGCAGAACAGGAATATGAAACTGAATCTGACGATGATCGGGCAAAAGACGAACCGGAAAAGGAAGATAGGGAAGATGAACATCCCGCAGGGGAGGAAGAGGAATCTCCTATTGACGAAGAACAGACGGACAATGATGAAAAGCTATTGGAAGCCAAAAAGCGTTTTCAGGCTTTGAAAGCTAAGATGAAAAAGAAATAATTTTCTTTTCGTTTTCCTAATATATTAATCAGAAAGGGGATGGAGAATTTTGTGTTCCTCCCCTTTCCCAACAATTTCGATCATGGGCAGCAAATATTTAGCTATAATTTCAACGGATCATCATCTTACTGCCGATAATGCTACTATTATAAAAGATATTCTTTTGGAAGAACTTGACTTGGCAGAAAAGAAAAAGACACAAACCCATATATGGTTGGGTGATGTTTTTGATAATAGGGTGTCACAAAGAGAAGTATGTCTTTCCACATTGAATGATGTCCTGGAAGAATACGACAAACGCGGACACCATGTGATCTGTATTCCCGGCAACCATGACAAAACATCCTACACAAGCAAGAAATCGTTTCTTACTCCTTTTAAATATCATCCGTCTTTTACTTTGGTAGAAGAATTGGACGGAATGCAAGTAGAAGGTGTGTATTGCTTTTTTCTTCCGTTTTTTACAGATGATATTCTTTTGGATGAACTGGAAGAAATAGGGGATAAAAGAAAGAAGAATATCCTCTTTGGACATTTTGCGGTCACAGGAAGCAAGAACATGGACGGATCGGAAGTGTCCAACCTTTTAAAACCTTCCATGTTCCAGATGTTCAAAAAAGTGTACTTGGGACACTATCATAACTATCAACGGGTAGGAGAGAATATCTATCATTTAGGAAGTGTCCAACAAAACAACTTCGGGGAAGATGAAAAGAAGGGTTTCTGGCTTTTGGATTCGGATTTGAATGTAGACCTTGTTTCTTCTACAAAAGGACAAGTATTCAAGAAACTGGAAATTGATTTGGGGGAAACTCCCCACAAACAGGCGGTGTCACTTATCAAGAAATTCAAAAAGGAGAACCCTACTGCCCGTGTAAGGGTGGAAGTCTGGGGAGAACAATCTTCACTCGATGCCTTTGATAAGGATGCCTTTACAAAAGAAGGTATAGATATCAAGAAAAAGTTTAAGGAAGTGGAAGAAAAACATTCTATGCTGGCAGAAGTAAAAACACTTGACAAAAAGGACATAAAAGAAAGGTTTTCTGCTTTTTGTAAGGAAAACGAATATGACGAAAAAGAAGGAAAAGAAATTTTAGACAAATTGATGTATGGCGAAGAAAAAGGAAACTAAGAAAACGGAAGAAGCGGTAATTGGGGAAGTGCAGCAACCTAAAGAAGAAAAGAAACCGAACCGTCTCGGTGATCTTATAAGCCGGATTGAAAGTAGGTTTGGAAAGGAAGCCATAGCGGGAAAGAAACAAGATATAGAGTTCGTGCATTCAGGTTCTTTCCTGCTAGATGAAATACTTGGTGGAGGATGGGCAAAAGGACGTATTGTGGAAGCCTACGGAGGCTTTTCTTCCGGCAAGACAAGCATAGCTTTCCATCTTGCTACCGAAATCCAAAAACAAGGAATGGCGGTAGGGTATCTTGATACAGAAAATGCAGTTGATCCGAAATACATGGGAGCTATTGGCGTAGACCTTTCTCCTGACAAGTTTATCCTTTCCCAACCTTCTACGGCAGAGGAAACGTTAGAAATAGCAAAGGAAATGTGCAATGAACCTTCTATCGGATTGGTGGTGATTGATTCTATTGCAGGACTTGTCCCGACCGCTCTTTTGAACGGGGAAGCCGGAGATGCTCACATAGGACTTACAGCAAGGCTTTTAAGCTCACAGGTAAATATCTTGAAAAACATCTGCAAGCAAACAGGGTGCATTCTATTCTGTATCAATCAGATAAGATCGAATATAGGCGGATATGGCAATGCCACTACTACGCCGGGAGGTTTTGCCATACCTTTCTATGCAAGTCAAAGAGTTGAACTTGCCCGTGTAGGTTCTGATAAGGAAGGTGAAGTGTCCGTTGCAAACAAAGTGAAGATCACATGCAGGAAAAACAAAGTTGCTCCACCTATGAAAACTTGTAATATTGTTATCCGTTTTGGTGTAGGTATTGACAAGGTGATGGAAATGCTTAACATGGGATTGGACTTGGGTGTGCTCACAAAGAAAGGAACGTACATCTATTATGGGGAAGAAAAGATAGGATTCGGATTCCCTGCTGCAAGAAAAAAGCTGATCAAAGAAATGGAACTTTTTGACAAGATCAAAAAAGATGTTCTTTCAGAGTTCAGAAAGAAAGAAGTAACATTTGAAAACAAGGGGGTGGAAGATGAAACCGGTCAAGATTGAAGCAACAAATTTTGTGTCATTCGAGCATTTTGAATACACATTCCAAGATGGGGTAACTGCACTTGTGGGATTGAATAAAACAGACGACAATCAAGGTAGTAACGGTAGTGGTAAAGCGTTGACGATGGATTCCGATATTCTTACCCCTAATGGGTTTGTAAAAATGAGGAATATCAAAGTAGGAGACATTATCCTTCATCCTTCCGGTGCTTATCAAGTAGTAAGGGCAATTCCGTTCCATGATATAGATATTGCATACAAGATTACTTTTTCTGACGGTACGGAAGTAAAATGCAATAAAGAGCATTTATGGAAAGTGAGAACAAACCAAAGCGAAGAATGGTCTGTAATTTCGCTTGGCAAGATCATGGAAAGAAGCAAAGATGAAGAAGTGTTTTTTGAAGTTCCCGGTTGCTTTGGCAGACCGTCTAAAAAAATGGTTTCTTTTACCTGTATGGGTGCGGAAGAGCAACAATGTATTACCGTTTCGGGAGAGGACGGAATGTTTATCACGAACAACTACACGCCTACTCACAATTCTTCCATGCAACAGGCAGTTTATTTTGCCATAACAGGTAACAACTACCGGAGCAGTATTGACAAGAAACTGATTAGAAACGGTGAGAAGGAAGCAAAAGTATTACTTGATATAGAATGTCCCATAAGGAAAGAAACTCTCCATATTGAGCGCATTTTGCCCTTAAAAGGAAGTAGCCGCCTTAATGTGTCGTTGAATGGAGAACAGGTCAGTCTTGCTACTGTAAAAGACGGCAACAACTATATCCTTTCATGGATGGGTATTTCACCGGAAGATTTGAAAAGCTATTTTCTTATCTGTAAAGAATATTACAAGTCGTTCTTTAAAAGTTCCAATACGGACAAATTGGCTCTCATAAGTCGTTTTATCAATTATGACTTCTTGGATGGCAGTAAGGATATTATACAAAAGGAACTGGACGAAATTTCATCTAAGAAATCAGTTATCCAAAGCAAAAGAGATCGTGCGGAAGGGAGTGTAGAAGCATTGCGGCAAATGATAGAGGATGCCGTTAATTTCGACTTCGAAGCGGATCGAAAGGAAAGGATCGAAAGGGTGGAAAGTAAAATCAAGTCTTTAAAAGAAGATATTGATTCTGCTAAATACAATATTGACTACAACAAGAAAAATATTAACAAAGGAAAGAAAACACTTGAAGTCTTGGAAGAAGAACTTCGAGAAGCCGAAGAAAAGAAAAAGAAACTTCCTTCTACTAAGGAAATAGAAGATGTGATTGAATCCGTCAAAAAAGAACTTGGAAAAGCCAAAGAAGATCAGAATGAGATTTTGGAAACAAAAGAAGAGCTTTTGAAAATCCATGACGAACTGAAAGTGTCTCTTCGGAAAGTTCTTGTAAACCTTTCTGGGACGATTACATGCCCGAAATGCAAGCACAAATTCCTCACATTACAGGATACCACACTTGAAAAGGAAGAAAAGAAAAAGGAGAAAATAGGGAAACAGGAAAAGGAAGTTGTCGGAGAGATAACATCTTTGGATGAATCCCTAAAGGAATACGAAGACCTTATTTCTTCTTTCATTCAAGTGAAAAACGAACAGGAGGATGAACTTGACAAAATCCGGGAAGCAGGAAAAGAAATTTCATCTGCTGTCTATAAGATCACAAGCGAAATAGAATCTCAAAAGTCCAATATTTCCATTCTTGAAAAGAGAAATGAAGGACTTTTGGAGAGCATAGCTTCCTATAAAGAGGATGTGAAACGTTTGGAAAAGCAGATAAAAGAAATCGAGAAGGAAGCGCCTTCTTCTATTGACACATCCTCACAGGAAAAGCAGATAGAGGAAATGACGGCCACCATTACAGGATATGACAAGGAAATGTCGGAATTGGAAAACGAAATGTTCCGTAAGAAGGAATGGATAGGAAGGTTCAAATCATTCAAGATGTATCTTGCCCTTGAACAGTTAAAGAATATTCAGCTTCGGGCAAACAATATCCTGAAAGCAGAAAACAGCGATCTTAGGATCGTCATAGAAGGATTTAAGACGAAAGCTGACGGGGACATCAAAGAAGAGATAGCACCTTATGTAGTTCGGGATGAACCGGAAAATTTCTGGTATTATAGTGGTGGAGAACGTGCAAGAGTGGAAATTGCTCTGATTATAGCCATACAAGGGATGATAAACGAGACGAACAAATGGGGAGGACTGCAATTCCTTTCTATTGATGAAATTACGGAAGGACTGTCTAAAGAAAGCCTATATGACGTGATAGAAGCGTTAGAGTTTATTCAGTTCCCTATACTTGTCACAACCCATATTTCGAATGAAAATGCTTCATGTAAAACACTCAAAATAATTAAGGAGAACGGCATAAGTCGTATAGAAAAATGAGCAAAGAAACAGAATTGAAGTTTTATATAGGGATAGACAATGGTGTGACCGGTTCTATAGGCATAGTAGGAAAAGAACTGACCTATTATGAGTTCATGGAAACACCTATCACATTTGGGCAGGATTACACAAAAGCAAAGAAGAATGTGTCAAGGGTGAACGTAACGGCACTTGCCGAAGTAATTTCTGCGTTGAAAGAATACGGACTATGTGTAGCCGTCTTGGAGCGTCCCATGAAGAACCCAGCAAGGTTTGATGCCACATGTTCTGCTATGCGTGCTTTGGAAGCGGAACTTACCGTATTGGAGCTTTATGATGTTCCTTATATGTTCATAGACTCTAAAGAATGGCAAAAGGAAATGCTACCTAAAGGGGTTGTAGGCACTAAAGAATTGAAGAAGGCATCCCTTGATATAGGAAAAAGGCTGTTCCCGGAAATCAAGAACAAGCACCCCGATAGAGATGGAATTTTGATAGCGGAATACGCAAGAAGGAAATGCCTTCTCTAAACAATTGGCAGAAGGAAAGCGAGAAAATGTAAGAATATATTTTGACATGTAAGAATAAACTATTACATTTGCCACATCAAAAAGTAACAAACAAAACTATAAGACAATGGCTAATCAGAAGTATTTTAACATTTTTGTACTTTCCTTCCTTGATAGGATTGAAGGGATTGAACACGATTTGAGTTATCTCAAAAAGAATACAAGTAATAAAAGCGGGATTGAATCTGTGGAAGAATCCCTTCGTATTTTGAAAGATAAAATCAAAGATTTACAACATGATAAGAATTTTTTGCGAGAACGAGAATTGCCCCAGAAAGGGAGTGAAATCACCGATTGCGAATCCTAAGTATGTGTTTCGTGACGGAAAACTTGTTCCTATGAACATTCCAGTTTGTCCTGAATGCGGAAAGCAAATGTCTTATGAGGAAGAAAAGAGCACAGAAATGCCTAATCTTTCAATAGGCGAGTTTAAAATGATGTCTGATTCTGACAAGAAAAAGGTGTTGAAGGAAAGGTCTAAGGCACTTTCTAAAAAGGACAACAGCGAAGACAAGATACGTCACTACAAGGAAAAAGCAATCAGAAACATGTTGAACGTAAAATTATGAGGTATGGAAAATTTATTGTATGAAAATGTGAAATACATCTATAGGGTGACAAAAAGGAACACTCTCGTGCTTGTCAACTCAAAAGGAGAAATGGAAAGATGTATATCTCTTACTAACTTCAAAGGAAAAACAAGAGACTTTTTTATGAATGAAGCGGAGGGTTACGACATTACAAATACTGTAAACAAAGTGAACCTTACCAATTACTCGGAAGCTACTGTAGAGAAATTTATCGAAGAAAGTGATTTTGTGTCTGTAGCGTTTGGACACGATAACTTTATAACTTACAGAAATGTATTGAAGCCTCATGAACTCAGCAAATGATTGTATTCTTGATAAAGCAGTAGGAAAGATGCTTGTTCTTCCTACCGGTGAAGAAGCGGAAGTGAGGTCTGTTCGCGTAGGAAGAGATTACCGAAGTATAGAGATAGACATTCTGAAAAGCGGAAAGTTGAAATCTATCCGAATGGGTATCACAGGGTTTTTGAAAACAGCAATTTTAAAGGACAAATGAAAAAGAATGTATTGTTAATCACCTGTCTTTCTATTTGTCTTTCCATAGGACTGGGAGGTTGCAAAAGCCGTGTTTCCTCAAAAACAGATTACACTTTTACCTTAAAGGACTCTTTGGTCTGGGAAAGAGAAATGACGGACAGCCTTGTAAAAATCCCCTATTCTATCGTCAATATGGTAATCAATCCTTCAAAAATGGAAGATGGGGAGAAGAAAGAAACAAGCAAAGGACAAGCTAACCTTTCCATAGAAAAGAAAGGAGATACCATTTTCGTAGAAGCATCTTGTGACAGTCTTGAATTGGCGGTGAAAAGCCTTAGAGAAAGACTATCAAAGATATCACAAGAAAACGGAACATTGAAAGAGCAAGTGAAAGCTGCTCCAAACAAGATGCTTTATCTTTTGGGAGGAATAGCAATAGGAGCTTTCACTATTCTTATAGCATTGATTGTGTTACTCAAAACAACTAAAAATATTTGAGATATGCTTATACATCAAAAAGAACTGGAAGAAAAAATTGTAGAAGCCAATCGGCTTTACAGAGAAGGAAATCCTATCATGTCTGATAAGGAGTATGACAGGATGAAAGAAGAATTGGGAAGACATTTCCCAGACAGCGATATTCTAAAAAAGGCTATCGTTGAAGAAAGTGTAAAAGGGGATCGTATGGAAAGACTACCTTTTCCTATGTTTTCTTTGGAAAAGGTCAAGACGGTGGACGAGATTGTAAGATGGGCAAAGGACGTATGGGGATTGTCGTCTAACGACCGTGTTGTCATTACGCCTAAATATGATGGTATTTCTTTGCTGGTGGATGAAACAACAAATGATTGCTGGACAAGGGGAGATGGCACGGAAGGACAGAACAGTAAGGATCATTACCGTTATGTAAATCATGGAAATCCTATGAACAAAAGGGGGTGTTTTACTTTCGGAGAAGCGATTATCCCTATCGGTATGTTCTTGAAAAACGTAAAACCTCTTGGGTATAAAAGTGCAAGGAATGCCGTTGCCGGTGCATTCAATGCAGATGATTTCAATGTACAAGTTCTTGGGAATACCGCTTATGTGAGATATGGCATTATGGATTCCGACAGAGATAAATCTATGCAGCTTGCAGAACTTCGAAACGATTATGGGAATTACGCTACACAGTATTGGGTAACTTCTGCCGGCGTGTTCGATGATAATAAAACAGCCCTCACCTATCTAAACGATTTGTTTGAATCAATCAAGAATTTTAAATGTGATGGACTTGTAATCGAAGTTGATAACAAAACAAAACGAGAAGAATTAGGACGGTTGCCTAATGGGAATCCGCGTTACGCTATTGCTTACAAGAATCCCGACTGGCAAGAACGATACACGACAAAAGTTCAAAAAATCGAATGGAGCATTTCAAAAGACGGCAAAGCAAAACCTGTAATTGTATTCAGTCCGGTGGAATTTGACGGAGCGACTGTTTCACGATGCACCGGATATAACGCTAAATATATTACGGACAATCATATTTCACCAAATGCTTATATTGTCGTATCAAGAAGCGGAGATGTTATCCCTAAACATTTGGAAACGATCAGTTACAGTGTGGAACTTTTTCGTGAAATGTGCGATGGTATGATGATTTGTCCTTCTTGCGGAGAACCATTGAGATGGGATGCAAATCTAACCGACCTTGTTTGTGTGAACCCGAATTGTGATGAAAAGGCGGTCAAGCAACTTGTCTATTTCTTTGCTACACTGGGTACGGAAGAAATGCAGGAAGCAACCGTAAGAAAGCTCTATAAAGGCGGACTTTTGTCTGTTGAAAATATCGTGAATGCAACAGAAAAGGAACTCGAAAAAATCGAAGGAATAGGAAAGAGCCTTTCTAAAAAGTTACGAAAGCAATTTGATTCCTATGTAGACGATGGAGTTCCTTTTGCAAGAATTTTGACTGCCTATAATGTGTTTGGTGGCGTAATAGGAGAAAAGACCTGTCAAATGATTTTCAACAGTCTATCCAAAGATCAGATAGACTATATGTTCGAAAACGGAGAAGTCCCTTTAAAAGACTTGCTTTCTATTGATGGTATCGCCGAAACTACAGCAAAGGCTTTTAACGATGGATTAAAGTTGTTCTTTTATCTTTGTAGTGGTACGCCTGTTTCTATTTCTTTTATCCAAGAAGAAACGGTAGAAAACGACAATCCCGAATCAGTTTGTTTTACGGGATTCAGAAACAAACAGTGGGAAGAACGTCTTGTAAAAGAAGGGCACAAAGTTGTTTCCGGCGTATCTAAAAATACCACAATCCTTGTAACAAAAGACAAAGAAAGTTCTTCGTCCAAAGTGAAGAAAGCAAAGGATTTGAACATCCCTATTTTGACACCGGAAGAATTTGAAATCAAAATAGGATGGAAAGAGATATAGAAGATTGGATTAACGACTTTGAAAGTGACGAAGATTTTGATCTGAACGATGATGATCAGTTTGAGTAAACATATTTTAAAACAATAAGTTATGGAAGAAAAAGAAATTGTAAGAAAATCAGTATCTATCCCCAATAAATGGTTAAAAGAACTTCTTGATTTTTTAGGGATAGAAGAAGATCGGTATCTTGCTTGGATGTTGTTTCCTCATGTACAGAACAGGGAATTAGGATTCCGCTTTAGTGAAGAAAGGATAAAAGAAATAGTAAGAGAAATCTATCATCCTACCGAAGAAGAACTAAAGCAAGAGGATGAGTGGGAAAAGGAATTGATAGAAGAAGTCGGCTACTCAAAAATGGATTTTTGGAAAGAGGCGATGATGATGTATCCGTTACATCAGTTTGCATATTGGAAGAATGCTCTCGACCCTTTGAAACTTGGTAAAATGATGGCTAATTTGCATAAAATTTCGAAAGAACTGGATAAGCCGTTGGATTCTTCGGAAGTTTTAACAGAACACCAAAAACATTTTGGAGGTATTGATGACAATACGGCGATTGCATTTATGTACCCTATTTATTTTCCGGTAGATTCAATATACGGTTCTACTGATTCCGTTATTTTACCTGACAATTTTGAAGTGACAAAAGAAGAGAAGAAAGAAGAAGAAAAGAATGAATAAGATTTACAAGGAGATAACCTTCAACTTCACCAAAGCATTGAACAAATTGGAATTAAGGACAAGTGCCAGAAGTTTCATCTCTATGCGGAAGGCAGAGAAGGTTATCTCCCTACTTTTTGAGATCATATTTGATAAACTGGAAAGAGACGGAAAAGCAAACATAAGAGGATTTTGCATTATCAAGAAAATCAAATGTAAAGAAGGAAAGCATTATTTTGAATTTATAGACAAAAGAAAGAAATGACATGTACTACTATAGAGAAAAGGACTATTGGTATTTTGGTGCTTTGGAAAAATCAGTTTACAAGAACCTTAAACTGATTTCATCCTTTAAACGTAACGCTACTAATAAGGAAATATACATAAAATCCGATCTGGCGAAAGATTTTCTTTTAAAAGAGTTTGTTTCCGACAACGAAATAGAAGAAGTTGATCCTCTTTCAATAGTTCGTCCCGGCTGCAAAGCCGAAATAAAGCCTTACAAGGAACTTTTATCCCGAAAGGACATAGAACTATTGATAGAGAATCTTCCTCTTTTAAAAAAGCCGAGAAGCTATCAAATAGACTATTTGTATTATGCAGTCAATCACGGAAACCATATAAATGGTTCTGGGGTAGGGTGCGGCAAAACGAAAATGGCTATTTTCTATGCTGAAATGCTTAATCTTTTTCCTTGTATGGTAGTTTGTCCGGCTTCTGTAAAATCCGGTTGGTTAAGAGAGTGGAAAGAAACGAACCCGGATAGACGGGTATCCATCATTTCCACATCTTCCCCACCGGAAGATTTTGAAGCAGACGTGATAGTGATAAACTATGACATACTTGGGAAAAGGGTCACAAAAGAAAACGGGAAAACATCTCTTGAAATAAGATTGGATGGAATGAAAAAGAAATCATTCTCCCTTGTGATAGCAGATGAAATCCATTTTCTCAAAAACAGAAAGTCCATCAGAAGCAAGTCTTTCAAGAAACTGATACATAAAGTTCCTTCCGTGATAGGACTTACAGGGACACTTATCATGAACCGTCCGGCAGAGCTTCTAAATATCCTGATATTAATAGAAAGGATAAAGGAAATTACACCCGACGACCAGTATCATCATTATTTTTTTGAAAGGTACTGCAATATGAAGGAAACGAACTTTGGTCTGGATATTTCGGGAGCATCCAATATAAAGGAACTGAACCGGCTTTTGAAAGAATGTTGCTATTTCCAGGTAAGCAAGAGGGATGCTTTGAAAGAACTTCCTCCTATTTCTGAAAATGTTGTGGAATGCGAGATTACAAATAAAAGAGCATATAAAAAGGCAAAGGGCGATCTTTTGCAGTTCATTGAAGATAAGTTTAAGGACGAAGAAAAGGTTGAAAAAGCTGCAAGGGCAGAGTTCCTTGTAAAACTTTCGACATTAAAGCAATTATCCTTAGAAGGTAAAGAAAAGTTTATAAAAAAATGGGTGGAAGAGTGGATGGAAGCAAACGAAGAAGAGAAACTTTTGGTATTTGCCTCACAATCCACAATCCTTACAAAGATAGCCGGAGAGTTTAAGGAAGGGCTTCTTATTACAGGAAGCACTACCACAAAGAAAAGGGATGAAATTTTGCAAAAGTTTTTCTTACAAAAGGAAAGTAGAGTGCTTTTTGCAAATATAGGCTGTCTTGGTACTGGTGTGGACGGGCTTCAAAAGGTTTGTTCCAATATGGCTATCTTAGAACTTCCACCGCGTCCGAGCGACCTTGTGCAAGTTATAGGAAGATTGGAAAGAAGCGGGCAGGAGAATCCGGTCACAATCCAATACCTGCTATCGCCGGAAACGATTGACCAGGACTTGTGGGAGATGCTGAAAGGAAAGAAAGATGTTACGGACATGTTAAACAAAGGATTCCAAGACGATACCAGTCTTATGATCCTTCAAAAGTACAAGAATGAGCGATAAACGAAAGGGAACACGGATCATTGAGGTTTGGACGGATGGAAGTTGCAATGCTAACCATCCCAAAAAACTGGGAGGTTCTGCCGTTTACATCAAATGGAAAGACAAGGAATATCATATAACCAAAGGACGTTCCTATACTACGACAGGAAGAAGAGAAACGGAAGCAATTCTTCTTGCACTTCGGGCAATAAAAAAGAATCTGAATGTAAAGGCAACCTTCTATATCGACAGCCAGTATGTCGCTAATCAGTTTCGTCACAAGTTCCTTGATTGGGCAAGGGAGAATCTTCATGTAGAAAATCAGGATTTGTGGGATGCTATATTTTCGGAAATGTTGTTGCATAGAAAACTTCGTGTTTCCGTAAAATGGATAAGAAGCCACCAGAAAGACTACAGCGATCCTATTGTATGTGGCAATTTTATTGCAGACCACATGGCTAATTACAAAAATTTTAAAGAGTATGAAAAAGAAAATCATTTACAATAACTTGATCCCTTTTAAGGGATTTACAGCAATCACTCTGTTTCCTTTCATTTTTGCAAGGAAAGAATACGAGCCTTTAGGGATGAGAACGATCATACATGAGAATATCCATTTAAAGCAACAAATAGAACTTCTTATAGTGTTCTTCTATTTGTGGTATGGGATAGAATGGCTTGTAAGATTAATTCAATACAAAGATTCCCATGAGGCTTACAGAAACATTTCTTTTGAGCGAGAGGCATATGAAAATGAATATGATGATGAATATTTGGACGTAAGGAAACCTTACGAATGGATTCATTATTTAAAAGGGTGACAGAAACAAACGAAAAGAAGATGTTATGAAATGGAGTAAATATCAGTTGGCTATTTTTGATGCTTACGAAAATACCAACAAAAACATAGTGATTGATGCAACTGCCGGTTCTGGCAAAAGCAGAACGCTCAAAGAGTTATGTAATCGCACACCGGAAAACAAGTCTTGTCTTTTTATGGCGTTCAACAAGAGCATAGCGGAAGAATTAAGATCGAAACTCCCTTATTATGTCGATTGCTATACTTTCCATGCGCTTGGACTTCGTACAATGATGAAAAATTTCCGGTTCAAAGCAAAAGTGAATGACGACAAATGTTTCAAACTCTGCACGAAGCTGTTCCAATACAAAAAGATGGAATTTAAGGAAAGGATGAGATATTTCTTTGCACTCCAGACACTATGGGAACAAGTAAGACTGTCTCTTTGCAAGATAAATGAGGAAAACATTATTCCTATTACGATAGAATTTGATCTGGGCTACGAAGAAGAAATGATTCCCGACCTTCTTGAAATTGAAAAGGCATGGAGAAATGATTGTACAAGGATAAACAACAATCTTGCTTTTGAAATAGATTTTGTGGATATGCTTTGGATTCCTTACACGTTCTTAGAACCGGGAAGTTTTCCGAAATACAATGTTGTAATGATAGATGAAGCAAACGACACCTTCCTATTGCAAAAAGAAATCATGCAAAATTTAATAAAGGCAAGAGGCAGATTTATCGCTGTCGGGGACAAGAAGCAAATAGTGTACAGCTTCATGGGCAGCGACTTGAATGTGTTCAATTCTCTAAAAAATAGTCCTAACACGATTACACTTCCGCTTTCTGTTACATACAGATGCAGCAAAAGGATAGTCGAAGAAGCCAATAAAGTATTCCCTGGAACAGAATGTGCAGAAGAAGCAAAAGAAGGTATTGTCAGAAAAGGTGAACTAAACGAAGCTACCAGCGGAGATTTTGTTTTGTGCCGAAATAACCTTCCCTTAGTGGCAGCTTTCCTGCAACTCCTTAGAGAAGGAAAGAAATCATCTATAATGGGACGTGATTTTGGGGAAAACATTTGCCGTCTGATGGAAAATCAAACCAGTCTTGACGATATGTATCTTCTGTTGGATGATAAAAAGCAAAAACTTATAGAAAAAGGTATTGCGCCTGCCTCTGTGAAAAATCATCCGTCTTATGTTTCTTTGGAAGAAAAAGTGAAGATTGTGGAATTGTTATATGAATCGTATCAAGGAAATTTCTCTTCCTTAAAGGAAAAGGTTAGGAACATTTTCTCTGGCGACAAGAAAGGGATTATCCTATCCACTATCCATAAGAGCAAAGGATTGGAAGCTGATCGTGTTTTCTTTTTGAATCCAGAGCTACTTCCGTCCAAATATGCAAAAACACCTAAAGCATTGTACGCGGAAGAGTGTCTTAAATTTGTGGCAATTACAAGGGCAAAAAACGAACTGGTTTACTGTCATATTAATGCGGATATTAAATTCCACAAGTAACAAAACATCACAAGGTGAAATGACGTTGAAATATTACTTTTAACAAGTGTTTACACATTTCACCTTGCTATGTAATAATATATTCTTACATTTGCAGCATTAAAAGCAACAATTAAATTTTTAGATTATGGGAATATGTGGATGGATTTGCATAACAATCATGTTTATTGTAGCGTGTTTCACGGTTAATTCAATGTTTGATAGTTACATTTATTTTAAGAGTGAAAATTTTGAAAAAGGAGATGAAGAAAAAGAAGACTAAACTGTACATCATTGTGCCTCATGAGAATGGAAAAGTAACCCTTTTTTCGGCTGACAAGATAGAAGAACTTGTTCCTTTCCTTCCTTCGATGGAAGCGATAAAAACAAACGTAGAGCTTCAAGTGGCAAAATGGGAAAGAGATCGTTCATACAAGCCACAACCCCTTACGCTTAGTGTTCCTTTAGATATTTTCCTAAAAGTGAAAGCTATTACAGGTGGGAAATGGAATGAAATACCTGTCAATCAAGGATGCAACGGTGTTCCTTCGGCAATTTTAATTCCCAGCAAAGATAAAACGGAGGAAGATGAACATAGTTGATGGGATCGTAGGGAATACTTTCATTGCTATAGACAGTGAAAAGCAAGCAATGAGATGCGACCAGATTCAAGAAGAAGGAAAGCTCGCGTTGACTGTTTCTTTGAAAAACACCCATAAATTTGGAAGAAGTCTTTCGGAAGCTGTAAAATATGACTACTCCTATGTTGTAGAATGTATTTTGAGCACAAGCGACAGTTTTAGAGCCACAAGCGGCCTTCTTTTAATGGATATGTGGGGAGATTGGGTCACAGTTCTAAAATCGGAAGGAATACCGCTTTTTTCTTATGATTTTTCCGAAGATAGTAAGCAAGCGAAAGACTTTCTTTTTATAGAAAAAGTAAACTTCCTTCCACTGCCGGAAATTATTTTTAATCTTAAAACAGACGACCCTTCCCAAAACTTCGTTGTTCTTCCTAAAGGAAGTGACGGATGTGATTACACAAAAGGGATAGTAGTTCAATCGTTATTTAAACAGTGGTAGCATGTATTTTGAATCAGTTGTAAATTATTGGACGGATAACCCGGATGGTTTCAAACCTCCAAGAATCCAGGTAAAGAGACATCTTCTTATTAGAGGTTACACCTATACAGAAGCAGAAGCAGGGTCCATAGAATGGGGGACAAAAGAAACAGAAGAGGAAATAAAGATATCACCCATTAAGGAGCTATCCATTTATACAGTGATAGAAGATGATTCTGCTGGCAAATTCTTTAAGGTTGATGTTCTTTACCCGGAAGAAACACCTAAAGGAAAAATCAGAATGCAAAAGGTCTCTTTAATGGTCCAATCTGCGTCAGATGTGGAAGCAATCTCGATTGTAAAGAAGTATTTCGATTTTCTTCCTACAAGAGATGAGTTAGTAATTAAAGCTGTTACATTAACGGAAATCGAAGAATATCTTAAAACAGACGAATAAATGAATGTACTTAGTTTATTTGATGGAATGTCATGCGGACAAATAGCATTAAAGGAATTGAATATTCACATTGACACTTATTATGCTTCCGAGATAGATAAATTTGCCATTGCACAAACACAACTTAATTTCCCTAATACAATTCAAATAGGAGATGTCAGGAAAGTAAATGTATTGGATTTACAACCCATTGATTTATTAATAGGGGGGTCTCCTTGCACCAATCTTTCATTTGCAGGGACAAGAAAAGGTCTTTGCACAAAAGAAAATATTGAAATCCTATCGCTCGATCAATACATTGAACTAAAAGAACAAGGCTTTGAATTTGAAGGGCAATCCTATTTATTTTGGGAGTACATGAGAATACTTACAGAAATAAGAGAATACAACCCCAATATATTGTTTCTATTGGAAAATGTAGAAATGGGAAAGAAATGGGAGTCTGTTTTTAATAAAGCCATTGGAACACAAGGTATCCATATTAATTCATCTCTTGTATCTGCTCAAAGCAGGAAAAGGATATATTGGACGAACATAAATGGCGGAAACATTCCGCAACCTAAAGATGAAGGATTGTTTTTAAGAGATATATTGGAAGATGAAGTGGATGAACACTTCTTTCTTTCTGAAAAGGCTCTTAAAGGGATCGAACTTCACAAAGAAAGAAACAAAGAAAAGAAAAACGGGTTCGGTGCAGACATAAGAAATCCTTCTGACAAATCCCAAACCATACGAGTAGGTGGAAAAGGCGTATATGATTTGGTAAGTATTCCTTCAAGAAAAGTAATCCAGTTGAACAAAACAAATGAATTTGGGAAACAACCAAGACAACAGAACAGGATATATGATCCACAAGGAATATCCCCTGCGGTTTTGGCAAACATGAGTTGTGGGAGTCATGCTGTGTTAGATAATTTCTGCATACGAAGACTTACTCCTACTGAATGCGCAAGATTGCAAACCATTCCTAAGTGGTACAAATGGCAATGCAGCAACACTCAACAATACAAGATGCTGGGTAACGGCTGGACAGTAGAAGTTATAAAGCATATATTCGGTTATATGATAGAATAAAAACAGTTTTGTATTTTCCATAGTAATTTAAGTTAGATGATTCACAAGGGAAAGATGGTTTGGGAAAATAATCTTTCTCGTTTTAACTACATAAAACTATATCAATATGGGTAAAAGAAATACAAAGTTTCAAAAGTTGGCGTTACTTATTAATTCAATAGATCGCCCTTTTGAGTTTTACGACCTTGCAAAACATACTTTGTTCTTTGCTGGCACGCTTAGAAAAACAATTTCCTATCTTTGTAAGGCAGGATACATCGAAAGGATTGAAAGAGGACGTTACAAACGATCCAAAACAATACCGGACGATATAAAAATAACAGAGTTAGAGAAAATGGCTTATAAACGATAAAAAGCATGAATTTAGAAATCATAATACTTTCAGTTGAGGCAGCGTTCCTATTGGTTGCTGTCGTTATCCTTTTACTTAGAGTTAAGAACTTGAAAAATCATTTGCTTTACGTCAACTCCAGAATTGATTCTGTAAGGCTTAACTATCTATTGGGGTTAAGAAACAATCTGATTGCAACAGAAAGATATGAAGATGTAGACTACATCAATTCCTTGATAAAAGATGAGTTTGGTATAGAAGATTTTGAAAAATTTTCAATAAATAATTTGATTGACATATTGTAAATTAATTGGTTATGGAAATAAAAGTAAAAAGAATTACACCTATTGATTATCCATACACAATAGGGAAAATGTATATTGATGGAGATTATTTTTGCGATACTTTAGAGGATACGGACAGAGGATTGTCCCAAGATATGTCAGAAGAAGAAATAAAATCAAAAAAAGTGTACGGACAAACCGCCATCCCTACTGGTAGATATAAAATTCTTATGAATGTAGTGTCGCCTAAATTCAGTAAAAAACAATTCTATATGGATGTTTGTCAAGGCAGAGTACCCAGATTAGAAGGAGTAAAAGCGTTCTCTGGAATTTTATTGCATTGCGCCGCTACAGCCGACAATGTAGAAGGCTGTATAGGTGTAGGCTACAACACTATCAAAGGACGACTTACCAATAGTAAAGAGGCATTTGAAAAGATGTACAAAAAACTTTCTTCTACTGGCGAGGAAATTTGGATCACAATCGAGTAAAAATTCCTGTATAATGTGCAAAAGTATAAATTCGAGTTATTAACCTATTAACCGGAAAGGAGGTGAGAAAGAAAGACTATCCTATTTACTCATATCAATAAATTCATTTTCACAAAGGAGGAAGCCGAAAATCCTTAATAGAGTAGGCATCTAACATTCTCGTTGTTAGTAAATTACGTTATTAATTATGAAAGGGAGCTTTGAACTTAAACAATCAAGTAGGTTCTCCGCTCCCTTTCTCTTTGTTTAAACAAAATATTTAAAGTATGTATAACGAAAAGAAGAGTATTCCGGTCTTTTATTTCCCTATCGAAAAGCCAAAAGAAACATTGCTTTTTCAAAAGGACACAACAAAAGTAGTAACAATTCCCAAAGATTCAAAATAGTTATAAATTTCATAGAAACTCTAAGGTAACCTTCTCCATTTTCGCGTATTGACTTATTTTTAATTTCATGATACAAATATAGTAATGTTTCTATGATATTAGAATGATATACTATATTATTTGTTAATTTTTAGCATATCCTGAACTACATGGAGAGTTGTTTTTAGGATAGGATGCTTTAATCATAAGCTCTGAAAACCGTTTTCCTGTTTGGAAGGATGGAAGGATCAAACCTTGCTTTCAGTCTAAACAGGATTTCTTTTTGCAATATTTCTTCCTGCATTTTCATTTTTATCCTTGTTCCTCTGTAATCACACAATATCCATTCCTGCCCTTCTCTTTTTAAAAGAGACAGACTTGCTCTTAGTCCTGTGTTCACAAGAAAAACCTTTACAGAGGGACTTATTTTTACCTTTCCTCCTTTTTCTATTCTTGCAAGATACCTTTTAAGTTCCGGTAGCAACTTCTTTCTTCCGTCATTCTCCCGGTTCTGTCCTTCCAAAAGTTTTATCCCTCTTTCCAGCCATTGCAATTTCCTTCCTATTTCGTCCTCTTCCATTTCCTTTAGCTTGGACTTTACATTTCTGTCTGTAATGGGTGTAATGAGCAGTCCTCCCCAATAGAAACCGTTTTTGGGACATAGCTCATTGAACCTTTTTAAGCGGTTTAGATACACGTTTATTTTCCTGTCCTTGATAGTCATACCCTATTTCAGTTTAAGAGCTTTCAAGCGTTCTTTCACAGATAATTTCACTTCATCATCCAAATAGGTAGCCTCTTGCACTTCATAAGGTGACATTTCATCCAGGAACTTTTGGTTCTGCTGTTCCAACTCGTCCCAATTGGCGGCACGGATCAGATCGCCTGGCAGCATAATTTTTTCTCTTCCAAGTATCATTTTATTAAAGCCGTTGAAGTCCTTGTAATAACTTGTGGCAAGCTGATGAACCAAGACCGTAGGATCAAGACCGGATTTGGCAGCGACAAGACCAATTATAATCGAATTGATGGGAAGTGTGCGAAACACACGTGAAACGTTTTCCTGTCCATGCAATGTGGCCGTAATATCTATCTTTCCGTCCACAGTCAGCTTTAGTTCGTTTCCCTTTACTTCTTTCCTGGCTTGTTCAAGCATGTTTCTGATCTCTCTTTCAAATATCAATGCCTTATCCTCTAAACCTTCTTCCAAGTATTTATGATACCTTCCCTGTAGGTCTATGATAATGGAGTTGATGATTTGCAGTCTCCCGGCTTCCGTTGCGACCTTGTATTGATTGGACGAAGCGAGAAACACTGCACGCTTGCTTTCTATTTCTGCCTTTTTTCTTGCAAAGATGGACAGAAGTTCCTTTTGTGTCAGATTGATCTTCTTTTCCTGTTTTAGGATTTTCTGGACATCTTCAACGCCGTTCATTTCCCCAAATAGTTTCACGATATAGGAAAGGATATCAGGTGTAACAGACGAAAGCATTTCTTTTCGGTAAATGTCGTTGAAAACAGCTTTTTTCGCCCTTATATCCTCTATGAGAGGCATTATATATATTTCCTTTTGCCGTTGCGCCTTTTCTGCTGCTGCTTTCGTTCCTCCATGTCGGATAACAAAACCTTTTGCGGAATAACTTTTAAGGTCGGCCGTAAACTCTTCCCCCTGACTGCCTTCAAAAACAAAAAACCTTTCGGACGATTCCGACAATGCTCTTTCTGCCATTTCAAGAGCAACAAAGGCATCCTTTAACTCTTTAGAGGCTGTTTGTATTACCTCTGGCGCGTTCTCTATTATTTCCAAAAAGTCTTTTTGCCCTATTTGGGGGAATGACTTTAGTTCCTGATTAATTTTCTGTTTCTTCATTATCTATATCCTCCAGATTTGATTTTGCGATTTCCGCACTGTTGAACTGAAAACATTCTGATTTATCCAGATAAGGACATTTATTTATAAATTTGCAACCTTCACACTGAATAGAAGGCTTGCTAACAGACTTTTGTAACTTCATATTGATGAATTTTTAATGTTTTGTTTCCTGGCAAAGTTACAACAAAAGGGAAACAAAACAAGTCCCTACCTATACATCACGTACCAGCAGGGACAACAACTAAACTAATTACTAAATACTAACATTACGACAAATATGAGTTTTCCACTTTTGTTAAGGTAAAGGTAGCTATTTTACCGAACTTCCGGGTAAAATGCCATTTGTTTTAATTGATACATTTTTAGCCTTTTGCCGTTCTCCATCTTGTAGCCTACATATACCAATTTGTATATGAACTGATAAAAATTACCTGGCAAGAACTTTTGCTTTTGAGGTTTTAATATGTTTTTGACAAAATAACCCTTATAGAAAAACCCTTGCATTCTTTCTGGATCACTAAGCAAAAGTGTTTTCACAATATCCGTTTTTTTATCCAGATAGAAACAATACTCACATGTACTATACTTCCATGTAGTAAACTTTACTCCATCTTTAGTGACATAACGTAATTTTCTTGATTCCATTTTGGTAAATCATTTTAAGTTATCCTTTAATACACTTTGTAAAATACTTTCACCATCAAAAAGACATTCTCTTTTTTCTCCGTCCTCAAAGAAAACAACGATTTTCCCTATTTCGTCATACAAGACAATGCTTCGTATATTCTTTGCCGTTCCTATATCTCCATTTACGACATACGTCATTGAACTTAAATCGAGAGAAACAAGTTCCAACATATCGTCCGTGTATTGCACGGTAGGCTTTGTTCCCTTTGGTTGTATGGAGTTATCCCTTTCTATTTGCTTTGTTTCATCTCTTTCCTTGTCATTTAAAGAGCTTTTCCCACTTTGGACAGGTGATACTGTTTTACTTTCTTCTGGCTCCAAAACTTTTAGATTAATCATTTTCCTAACTTCGATCTTTTGCCCGTCAACGACGCAAACAAGACCTAAACCTGGATCGTTTGAAACAAAACCGGTATAAGTAGGTGCATCAGCATTACAAGAAAGATTAAATTCTACATAGTCGCCATCTTTCGGCGTATCTTTATATATTGCATCCAAGTGATTTTTATTTTGCTTATCGCAATTATCTAAAGAAACATTATCGTTATTTTGCTCAGAGATAGTGCCAATTTCTATTTTAGTTAGTTTATCCGGTTTGATAGTGACAATACTATATTTATCAAAATATTTATTGGTATCGTAAACATATATACAAAAGCATATATCAACTACTTTTGTCTCAAAAGACAGGAGGTTATCAAAATATAAATTACCGTTCCAATCGTCTAAACATTTTAAAACATTAACAAACCTATAAAAATAATTGCCCGAGAACTTGCTACTTTCTTTTAGTTCAAAAGAAAATTCAGAAAATTTGTAATCATTATCTATGTTGTACGCTTCGTTGCATGTAACAACTTTTATTTCCTTTGATCCTTTGATAACTTGAATCATGAAATAAGCCAGACCAAAGTTTTTACATGCTTTTTGTTGTTTTTTAATACAATCTGCAAATGATTTCGTATCTTTCAGACAAATATTCATTTCTTTGTATAGTTTCGGGAAAAATAATCTGTAGTCTATAAACTTTTCTTGCTTTTCAAAAGAATAAGACACTACTTTATCTATAACTGTATTTTTTACCACAACATTATATGTTTTTTCGCCTTCGGCAACTGTGAAATTACAATTTCCCGCACCGATATTTTTAAGCACGCCAAATGGTATTAATATATCTTTAGTTTCACCCAAAACATTTTTGACATCAACTCTTTTTGCTTTCAATACAAAGCAATTCGTTACGTATATTGTGCTATCTGTTAGCGACAAATGTACTGTATTTTCTGTGTATCTATTTACAATATCTTTTTTCTCTGTTTTTACAGATATCAAAGATTTAATATCTTCTTTACTCAATTCTACTTCAAAAAAGGTTGTTTTTTGTCCTTCTTTTATTTCGGTTTCTTTTGTAAACTCTAATTTGTCTTTTGCTCCAGATAGTTTTTTTAAACCTTTCCAAATATTCAAACACTTTGACAATATCAAAACTGCATTTAAAATTTCCCTTTTCAATAGAAACAATGTTATCCGTTACACGACAAAAGTAGGATATTGTGTATTTATTAACTTTTGTTGTTTCTATATTCTTTTCAATAAAAGCATAGATATCTTTTATTGTGTACGTTCCTGGATCAGCGTTTTTAAAAAGTTCCTCGAAATAAACCTTTGCGACAGCAAACAGTTCTACAAAAATATCCATAAATAAAGTGTCTGTATTATTAGTTGCTTTCATAATCTTATAAATGTTTTAAATTATTGATAATTAGTTATTGTTTGTTGTGTGGTTTGTCCAAAATAGAAATAGACAAGGTATTTATATTCTATCTTAAATTGATAAAGCAATTTGTGTTTAGTGCCCTTTATCTTCATTTACTACATTAATACCTTCCGGCAATACATTTGTACAAATAAATTCGTTAATCAAATCAGAAGGAATCTTTTTATAGCAATCCGAATAATTAAAACAAAGTTTGTTACTATGATTATAAAATATTATATTATTCCAACTTATGTCAAAAGAAACAACCGCTTTTTTTATTTCGTATTCTTTTTGTGCTATTGCAATAGCTTTATTTCTTTCCTCTTCAATCTCTTTTAGTTCCTTTTGTTTTTGATCTTCTTTTCTTGCTTTGCTCCTTAATTCCTTTTGCACCTTAGATGCGTAGCCTAATTGATATAAATTTTCCAGTACTTCGCAGTCTTTTTCTGAAAATTGTTTGAATACGCGATCTTTCCCGATAATCTTTAATTTATACCCGCTCCTTTCTTCTATTTCCCGAATAGCTTCGGCGGCTAACTTTTCCCAAGTGTCCGCAATGCCCAAGCGGAATACAAGGTAATAGAATAAATCTTTATTATCTGAAGCGTTACGCAAAATTTCAATTGCTTTTATATCGGGAATATTGTACATTTCCGATATTTCCCGGTCTGTTTTGCCTTCATTGATATGAAAGCGAATGTCATCTATAAACATTGGTTGTCCCAAATGATTAAAACCATGTAACCGATTAAATTTTTCAAGTTCCGGTTTAAAATAGGCAATTACATCAGCAATCGCGCCACTTATATAAGTGTAAAACCTTCCATTTCTTTTTTTAACCTTAATTTCGCCGGTAAAATTAAAGGTTAAATGTCCGTTTTTGCAATCATCATTTAACCCAATATAGTAGGCAAAGGAATAACATTTACCGCCTTCAAAAAGATAATCATAGACTTGTGTGTCCTCTTTAAAGAACTTAGAAAATAATCCAGAGAAACCAATACGATTTACAGTTATCTTGTTTTCGTTGTTATTTACTGTAGTTGTCATAGCTTTATTGCGTTTTGTCAAGGTTTGCGCACCTTGTTTAATTAGTTTAGTTAGTTGCTTTATTAATAAGTTAAAATTTGTACTTTGTACCCGTCTTTCCCGGAAAATTGATATATTTCGCTTGTTGCTTCTACATATTCGCTTTCGATTATGTCTGGACAGCCTTTCACTTTTCCGTCAAAAGAGTAGGTTTTAAGCTCCTCAATAAATTCTGCACAATCACCCTGTAATAGGGTTAATCCACCGCCTCCATTGCCCAAAGTTGCTACAACAATAGTATTGTTGTTTTTCAGTTCAGTGGCAATAAATTCAAAAATTTGTTCTTTTGTTCTCATGATCTTTATTTGTTTATGTTATTATATTGTTATTAGTTCTTTTCTTTAATACAAATGTAATACTTTATTCTTACATAACAAGGG